>ERZ1034365.316-NODE-316-length-27116-cov-3.840749_pt1 | contig 27116 bp, 16 predicted proteins | sample MGYA00520615_ERZ1034365 | MGnify/ENA primary metagenome ERZ1034365 (study PRJEB33736, sample SAMEA104284505) | Azolla filiculoides | biome: Urban; feature: Water surface; material: Ditch water | place: Netherlands | collected 2015-10-28 | depth 0-0.1 m ...
AAAGTCAATAGAGAATATGTTATGGGTATGATTGCGAGAATTTCAATGCAACGTGGTGGTTATTACTTGAAACCAGATTTAACAACTGCAGTTGCAACTCCGGCAGATCGTGTTAAATATTATACTTTGGCGAAAGAATATTGCACTAAGTTAACACAAATGAAGCCTAGAGCTTTACCTACTGATTTTGCACAAGTATTTAAAAATCAATGCCAAAAAATATATCCAAAAAATGAAGATATGTTATTTGAAGTTCCTTTTGCTGTTGGTACAGGCGAAGTAGGTTACAATGTTGGAATGAGAATAAACGCAGGAACTCCAGCAAGTCTTCCTTATGGAACGGGTGCTCATGATATGTCTATTCCATTGTCTTATTTCTATTCATTTGATACAAAAGATAAAAGAAGAGACGCCACTTGTGGGATGTATAATTTAATGAATACTGGTGTTCAAAATCATGTAGCTTTTAATGATATTGCGCAAAGAAAATGGAGCAAAGAATATTGTAACCCACCATTAGGGAATGCCAATACAAAAGGTACAACAATAAATTGGCCAATGATGAGATATTCAGACGTTTTGTTAATGCTTGCAGAATCTGAAAACGAATTGAATGGACCAACTATAATCGCACAAAACGCTTTGAAATTGGTAAGAAAAAGAGCATTTGATTCTACAGATTGGCCAGCAAAAGTCGATGCTTATTTGGCTACTGCTTCAGCAAGTAAAGATGCATTTTTCAATGCCATTGTTGATGAAAGAGCTTGGGAATTTGGTGGAGAATTGTTGAGAAAACAAGAACTAATTCGATGGAATCTTCAAAAAACTATAATGACAAAAGCGAGTAATCAACTTAAAGCTTTAGCCGATGAATCCCAAATACCAAATAATCTAACTTCTGTGCATCCCAATTATTTGTATTATAGACTTGATGGTGGTAAAATGACTGTTTACAAAGGGTATGACACTAACGATAATCTCCCGCCAAATTATACTGTTCCTACAAATACAACTTTAGACGCAACTACATTGCCGCTTGTAAATGGTTGGTTTAAAATAAGTTGGATATCTGGATTAAAAAGCTCATCAACAGTAGATGGTTATAATGATTTAATAAACAGCACGTATTCACCTTATTACGGTAATTATGTTAGATATATCCAGCCTATTCCGGCAACTGCTATTAATAATAGTTTTGGAGTCTTGGCAAATGATGGATATGGTTTTTAATTTTTAAAATTTTAAAAAAGACAAATATGAAAAATAATAATATATTTAAAACACTAATGGTATTAGTTGGTGTTTTATTATTCTACTCCTGTTCTGAAAGTGCTGATGTTTTAGAAGCACCTAGATTATTTAGGCCTGTACTATCGGCTCCTTTGACCGCAACGGACAATACTATTAAGGTAAGTATGGCAAATTTAGCAGATGCTGTATCTTATAGAGTTGAAATTAGTAAAGATAATTTTGTAACTTCTAAAGTGTATGAAACCACTTCATCTATTTTTGTTATTAAAGATTTAATTTGGAACAAAACCTATCAAGTTAGAGCAACTTCAATTGCCTCTGATCCAACTCACAATAGTTATTTAGCAGATTTAGGTTCGGTTAAAACTGACCGTTTTCCTTCTATTTTAGCAATTCCACAACCAACAGATATAATTGATATTGGATTAAATGTTCGTTGGACTACTGGTGTGGGTGCGGTTGTGACAGATGTTAAGTTTTTTAATCCAATTGATGAAGAACTTTTAAACCCTTTGTTGTCTTACACTACTACAACTACAGAACAAACGACAGGTCTTAAAGCTGTCAAAACCTTAATGCCGGCGACTCAGTACACTGTTGCAATTTACAGTGGGACTACATTAAGAGGGTATGAAACTTTTACAACTAAGCCTGCATTAACAGTTTCTGGAACTCCAATTGATTTAAGAAATGTGCCAGTTACGCCTACAAGTTTAAACGATGCTTTTGCGGCGGCTACTAATGGTCAAACCATTATTTTAGATGGTGATTCTACGTATAGTTTTAATGGAAACATTACTCTTGATAAATCGATAGTATTAAAAAGTGGATATAGTTTATCTACTGGTGGAGCAATACTTGATATGAATAATCAGTTTGAAGTTGGGGGCTCTGGAACTTATTCAGTAGTTTTTGACGGAATTAACTTTAAAGGATCAGCTGCTATGAATAAATATGTTATTAATGCAGGAACCTCGTCCACCGCAACAATTACCGACTTAAAATTTTTGAATTGTATTATTGATGGTTTTAGAGATTTGATTCGTATTAGACTTGCTTGGGGATCTGGTTCATTAGGAACTTTGACAATTGATAACAGTAAAGTTTCTACTTTTGGTAATGCAGGTATGATTTTAGCAGATAGTGGCGCTGTTACTGCCCCAATTAATAATATAGTATTGACTAATTCTACTTTTTATAATATACAAAAGCTAATTTATCTAAGAAGTACAAATGCCTCCACTTGTGCTGTGAAAATTTCAGATTGTACTTTTTATGAAGCTTCTAAAACCGCAGCTATGATTGAAGCTACAACAACTGGAGCTTCAATATCAAGTCTTCAAATATCAAATTCAATATTTGGTCGTGGAATATCGAGTGGAGCGGTTGTAGTAAGTCCTGCCACGGTTTATGATTATGCACTTACTAAAAATGTCAGTGCTACACCAGTACTAGGAAATAATTATTATACAAATGATTTTAATTTTTTAGCTCCAATTCCTTCTCCTATTTCACTTTTTGCTGGAGATGCACAAACTTTATGGGTAGATCCTGTTAATGCTAATTTTAGAATTAAAGCAACAAGTTTTGCTGGTAAATCTACAGCTGGTGATCCTCGCTGGAGATTGTAAAGTTTATTTAAATAATTTTTTAAAGTATGTCTAAATTATGGTTTAGGCATACTTTTTAAATCTATAAATTCAATTAATCACACTTTTACGAACAATTTAAAACTAATTATTATGAAAAAAAAATCCTTAAACAGTTTTCATTTCCAAAACAAGCAATACCTAAAAGTATTGTTTAGTATTTGCGCTTTAGTATTGATGAGTACTCATATGTGTTGGGGACAATCAAAACAACTTACGGGTCAATTCCCACATATGGATGGAGGTTTAGAAGGTCAAGCAGGTACTATAACTACAAGTGGTATTGATTCGGCTATAAGTGGTATAAAAGTAAATTCAGGCAGCACTGGAAATAATATAACAAATTGGACCGCAAATGGTTCATCTGTTGGGACTTATTCTTATATTGTAAATAACTCGGCGAATGCTCGCTCGGGTAATATGTATGTACATTTATATGTTACTGGAACTAGTGCGTTAATTGCGCCAGTATCTTTTTCTAATTATCCTATTATAAATAAAAAATATATAATACAATGTTATTATAATACTTTAAGTTCTACTGCTACTACTTACAGCACTTCTGGTATGTCAGCCGTATGTGTTAATACCTATAGTAATCTTACCCCACCGAGTACAACAGCTGCAAACGCTAATTTTACACAAACAATTACTAATAAAGTAACTACAAATTATCCAATTGATAACACATGGCGTAAATTTTATACTTCTTTTACTTATACTTATACTAATGCTACAAGCGCTTCAATTTTAGCTGGATATGCTGGATTTAGATCCAACAATGCCATTTTTACAGGTCGCTTTGATGATTTTGTTATTTATGAGCCTACTGAATTTGATGGTGTTACAGGAGAAGGATTAGCTGATGTTATAGCACCTGATGCTCCTACTGCACCTGTAGTAAGTGGTTTAGATGTAAGTTGGACTGCTCCTGCAACAGGAGTTGATGGAGGTGGGTATATGGTAGTTCGTTATGCCACAACTCCAAATGCTGACAATAATCCTAATGTAAACGGGATTTATGCCGTAGGAAATACCATAACCAATGGAACAGGATCTTTAGTAGGAACGGTTGTCTATACTGGTACAGCAACTTCATTTACCGATGCTGTTCCGGGATCTGTAGCCGGTTCTGATAAATATAGAATTTATACTGTTGATAAAGCGTTTAACTATTCTAATGCAGCAGTAACGTCTTTGAATGCGAAATCTTTTAACAAAGAATTAGATATAACTGTTTATTCAAAAGATAGTAAAATCTATTTTTCTAACATCAAATCATCTACTCAAGTAAATATATATAATACGTTGGGTTCTTTATTGAAAACTATCAAAATAGATGGAGACGCTAGTTTAGATATAAATCAAGGAGTTTACATTATAAATGTAAAATCTGCTGAAGGCGAAAAATCAGTAAAAATTATTGTGAAATAGTAATTTTATATTTATTGTTATAAATAACTGGACTATTTAGTTTTCGAATAATCTGGTTATATAAGCAGTAAAAAGGGTAAAAAGCAGTTGGTAAAGTAATCGATAAATTTTTAAAACTGTTAATTAAGCTACAATAGTAATATTGTGGCTTTTTTTGTCATAATAAGTAAATTTATTACATATTTCATAAAAAAATTAATTATTTATTTCTTTTATTTTCTTTTGTTTTCTTTTATTACTAAATTAGCATAAAAAATAGTAAATAAGTAATTAATAATTGGTTTTTCAATAAACTTAAGTATTATGGGCAAGGTAAATTCACAGTCAATTTCATTTCTAAAAAGGTTCAATAGTTTTAGCATTATAATTTTGTTGTTTGTTTTCGTGACTTCGCAACATAGTTTTGGACAGCATCAAAAAATAAAACCAAGAATTTTAATTAGTACAGATATTGGAGGAACAGATGATGATGATTTTCAATCTATGATTCATTTACTAATGTATGCCAATGAATTTCAAATTGAAGGATTAGTTTCTTCGCCTTTTGGGAATGGTAGAAAGGAACATATACTGGAAATGATTGGTCTCTATGAAAAAGATCTTCCAGAGTTAAAAAAACATGCGAAAGGTTTTCCTAGCCCAAATTCGTTAAGAAAAATAACTAAACAAGGAGTAATTGATAGTGCGCCTTATTCTGGATATACAAGCCCAACTCAAGGATCGGATTGGATTATAAAATGTGCCAAAAAGAAAAGTGATCAGCCTTTATGGGTATTAGTTTGGGGAGGTATTGAAGATTTAGCCCAAGCATTACATGATGGACCCGAAATTCAAAAAAATATTAGAGTGTATTATATTGGAGGTCCTAATAAAAAATGGAGTGTTAATGCCTATGCATACATAGCTCAGAACTTTCCTAATCTTTGGATGATTGAGGCTAACGCAACTTATAGAGGGTTATTTATGGATGATGATTCTTCCAAAAGTGTATCCGGTAAAGCCTACTATGGTAACTATATAGACAGTAGAGGTGCTATGGGGAAGGATTTCATAAAATATTACGGAGGTCAAATAAAAATGGGTGATACTCCTTCGCTTGCATATCTTATGCATGGAAATTCAGAGGATCCCACTGGTGAAAGTTGGGGAGGGAGCTTTACGTCAATAAAAAGAAGTTCCAGAACTATTTTTGACCATAATACAACTGCCGAAGATACTGTTGCTGCTTATGCAGTTTTAGAATGGCGATTCAAAGGACCTGAACTCGCAATAGCCAAAGATTCAGTTTGTTTTCAATTTGAAGTTGCTAAGCAATTATGGCCTGGATATTACTTAGGGAATGGGATTTATGCGGTGCGTTATTCTTCTAAAAAACCTGAAAATGGGTCTTATGTCACCATTAGTGCTATTCCAGAACTCAATGGGCAAAAAGGACAATATACCAGTATCGTTCCGTGGCCAGGAAAGCCCAATCCAGATGATTATTTACTGGGGCCTAACTGGTATGGAGATAAGACCGATCCAGATCTTTTTATAGGAGAGCAACAAGGAGCTAAAACAATTTCAAAATTTCGGGAAGCGTTTCTGTTGGACTGGGCAAAAAGATGGGAATGGCTGAAGAAATAAGAGGGTAGTAATAATCAATTTATTGTGAAGACAAAAACTATGAAGAAGACGTTTTTTGTTCTTATGTGATTAACTACTGTAAATCTATTTGCAGCACAAATTAAAATCGCCTGTATATACCCTAAGAGTCCTGTTTCTTATGAAATTTCAAATGTACTTTTTAAGAATATAATACTATGAAAAAAATTGTTTTGATTCTTTCCATTATTTGCTTTGCGTTTAAAGCAGATGAGCATCGTCCTATTCACATTTTTATGATTGGGGATTCTACAATGGCTAATAAGCCGGAAAAAGCTATTCCCGAATATGGTTGGGGGCAAGTGTTGCATTGTTTTTTTAACGATTCAATTGTAGTTGATAACCACGCTCAAAATGGGCGTAGTTCAAAAAGTTTTATAGATGAAAAAAGATGGGAAACAGTACTTTCTAAACTGCAGAAAGGTGATTATGTAATTATACAATTTGGGCACAATGATGAGAAGAGCGACACTGTGAGACATACAGTTCCTTTTGGCTCTTACAAGAAAAATATCGAAAAATTTATTACCGAAACAAAGCAAAAAGGGGCCATTCCAATCCTTTGCAGTTCAATAGTTCGAAGGGATTTTGATGAAAAAGGAGTTTTAAAAGATACACACGGAGACTATATTGTGGCCGCAAGGCAGGTTGCAAAAGAAACAGGTGTATATTTTATTGATATGGAAGCCAAAACAAGAAAAGTTGAACAGTCAATGGGTCCTGAGGGATCTAAAGAATTGCATCTTTTTTTTAAAGAAAACATATACCCTTTAAGGCCTAAGAAGTTAGAAGACAATACGCATTTATCTCAACTGGGGGCATTCACCGTAGCTGGATTAGCTGTAGAAGGAATGCGGGAATCAAATATTCCTCTTGTTAAATATACGATTAATAAATGATGCTAATTGGCTAATTCCTTTTAGCGTAAATGATTTAATTCAAAAAATAAAATACAACTATATAATCATGAAAACAACTAACCGACTTTTACTTATTCTAATGTGTTTTGTTAGCACTATGCTCTTTGCCCAAGAGGAATCATCTGATTACCTTAAACATAATTGGAAATATGTAGCGACAAAAATGCCTGGGCAATGGTATGGTTCAAATGAAGCTGAATTAGTAGCCGAAAATGTATTGCTAAGTCAAAGAAACTCGGGGGGATGGGAGAAAAATAAACAATATCAGAAGCCATTTACGGTAGAAGAGCGTGAACATTATATCAAAGAAAAAAATGAAATTGGCGGGACATTTGACAATGGTTCTACAATATTGGAACTCAGATTCTTGGCTAAAGTATATTCGCATGCCAAAGACAAGAGATATAAAGAAGCTTTTGAAAAAGGACTGAATTACATTTTTACAGCACAATATGAAAACGGTGGCTGGCCGCAATATTTTCCTCCACGTAAAGGAAATGTTTCTTATTCAGGTCATATTACTTACAATGATAACGCAATGGTGAATGCGATGAGATTTCTAAAAGAAATAGCTTCTTCAAACAAAGAGTATGCTCCATTAGAATTAAATAAAGATTTTGAAGTTAAGGCGCAACAATCATTTAATAAAGGGATTGAATGTATTTTGAAAACCCAGATAGTTGTAAAAGGAGTTCCTACTGTTTGGTGTGCCCAACATGACGAAATTACTCTTGCGCCGGCAAATGCGCGAGCCTATGAATTAAAATCATATAGCGGATCAGAATCTGTAGAGATAATGATGTTATTAATGAATGTTAAAAACCCTTCAAAAGAAATTATAGCGGCTGTAAATGGTGCCGAAAAATGGTTTGAAACGCATCAAATCGACGGAATAAAACTGGAAACCGTAACACAAGCTGATGGACAACCCAATAAGGTAGTTGTTGAAGACAAAAATGCACCAAGAATATGGGCTCGATTCTATGATTTAGATACTGAGAAACCTTATTTCTGTGATCGCGATGGCATAAAAAGAAAAACTTTTGCCGAAATGGGTTACAACAGACGAAATGGCTATGACTGGTACACATATTCTCCGGAAAATGCGCTAAATAAATATGCTCAATGGAAATCCGAAAATCATATCAATTAGATTAAATATTTTTTTATTGAAAATAATTATCAGAAAATATCAGGAATCCAAAAAATATGAAAAAAAATATAATAGCGAGTTTATTTTTACTATTCGTAAATAGTATTGGAGTGGCACAAACTAAGATCCAAAAATGGGATATGTTTGAAGTGACGCTGAAAGGTTCTTCAGAAGGGAATCCCTATATAGGAACCACTATTGCAGGTCATTTTACAAATGGCGATATCAGTATTGAACAGGAAGGCTTTTATGATGGAAATGGTACTTACATTATCCGATTTATGCCAGATAAGGAAGGAACATGGAAATACATTACCAGCAGTAATAAAAACGAGCTCAATGGTAAGAAAGGGAGTTTTGAATGTGTAAAACCTTCGGCAACCAATCATGGGCCAGTAAGAGTTAGCGATAATTTTCATTTTAAGTATGAAGATGGGAAAACTTACTATCCTTTTGGAACCACAATTTATGAATGGCCTTTTCAAGATGAAAACACAAAGAAGCAAACTTTGGAAACATTGAAAACGAGTCCCTTTAACAAAGCTCGATTTTTGGCAGTACCTCCATATAAAGACAGATATATAGATGGTTCCAATAAATTAACCATTTTCCCTTTTGAAGGTAATAATAAAGACAATTGGGATTTTTCAAAATTTAATCCAGAGTATTTCAAAAACCTCGATTCCTGCGTGTTACAATTAAAAAATTTGGGGATTGAAGCGGATATTATTTTGTTTCGCCCTTACGACAAAGGAAAATGGGGATTTGATACCGCTGGACAGGAGGTAAATAGACGTTTTGCGCACTATATGGTGGCACGTTATGCAGCTTACAGTAATATATGGTGGAGTCTTGCCAACGAAAATAGTTATATAAAAAGCATAAATGATGAGGACTGGGACGATCTTTTTAAATTGGTGCAAGAAAAAGATCCATACCACCATTTACGTTCGATACATAATGCTGATAAGTTATATGATTACACTAAGCCCTGGGTAACCCATGTGAGTTACCAATATTATAATGTGGTTAAATCACCTATTGGAACAGCTATTTTAAGAGATATTTACAACAAACCAATAGTGAATGATGAAATTAATTATGAAGGGGATATTGATAGTCGATGGGGGCAATTATCTGGAGAGGAACTGACATTCCGTTTCTGGAATGCAATTATTGGAGGTGGTTATGCCACACATGGTGAATCTTATAAAGCTAGTCCTTGGATATCTTATGGAGGTACGTTAATAGGTTCAAGTCCGTCAAGAATTGGTTTTTTAAGAAAGATTATTGAGAGCAATCCTGTAGGTTATTTGGAACCGATTGACCATTTTTTTGAAAATAATATGGCTGGTAAAGAAGGTGAATATTACCTAATTTATTTTGGAAAGGAAAAACCAAGTAAATGGGATTTTGTCCTACCCAAAAAAGGACTTTCCAAAGGGGCGAAATATAAAGCGGATATCATCGACACTTGGAATATGACCATTACTCCTGTTGCTAAGACTTTCGAAATAATTAAGATGCCAGAGAACAATTATAAATTTATTGATAATGAAAATTCGTCAATAAAATTACCATCCAAGCCATATATGGCATTGCGAATTTACAAAGTTAGCGATGGCGAAAAAGTGTTAAATGACGGACATAATGAACTGGAGTAGACTTTTTAGCCGGAAAGGATTAAAGATAAATAAACTAAAAGCACGTTGTTAAAATGAAAATAAACCTAAAATTGTTTTATCTACTAGCAATACTACTCGTGTTGTCCACTACTTGTTTTAGCCAAAATAGTAAAACCCGTGTTATTGTGACATCTGATGGTGAAATAGATGATGAATGTTCGTTAGTTCGATTTCTACTTTATTCGAATGAATGGGATATCGAGGGAATTATTACATCGAGTTCTCAATACCACTGGCATAATCATAAATGGGCTGGTGATGATTGGATTCAACCTACTTTAGATGCTTACGCCAAAGTGTATCCCAACCTAATTCTACACGAAAAGGGATTTCCAACCCCACAATATCTTAGTTCACATACCTTTTTAGGGAATGTGGAAACTGAAGGAGATATGGAAAAACCAACAGCGGGATCACAACATATAGTCAAAGTGCTTTTGGACGAATCAGATAATCGACCTATTTGGTTTCAAGCATGGGGAGGAACGAATACTATTGCAAGGGCTTTGAAAACAATTGAAGAGGAGCATCCAGAAAAGATGGATTATGTGGCAAGGAAAATGCGTTTTTTCTTTATTTGGGAACAAGACAAAACTTATCAAGAATATATTCGTCCACATTGGGGTAAATATAATATCCTAACAATTATTGCAGACCAGTTTGAAGCGATTGCTTATCGATGGAAAATGGTTCAACCAGAAAAGGAACAACATTATTTTTCAGGACCTTGGATGAAAGAGAATATATTGGAAAATCACGGACCTCTTTGCGCTTCTTATAAAGCTCACAAAAGTGGCGATGTAGGTTTTGAAGACGGGGATTTTCGATCAGAAGGTGATTCACCGGCATATTTCCATACCATAGTAACGGGTTTGCGTAACCTAGATAACCCAGATTGGGGCGGATGGGGTGGCCGCTATATAAAAATAAGGGATAATACTTGGTATGATAAGGTGCCAGTTGAAGGCTATCTATATCCTGCAAGGTGGTGGGGAGAAAACGGATGGGGACGTGCTAGCTTGAGGCCTGGGTCTACTGTAAGTTTAGAAAAACGTTCAGAATATTTTAAACCAATGTGGATGTGGACAATTCCACTGCAAAACGATTTTGCTTCACGTGCCGATTGGTGTGTAAAATCATATAAAGAAGCCAATCATCCTCCAGTTGTAGTATTGGCAGATCCTGCCAATTTAGAAGCAAGTCAAGGAGCTAAAATCAAATTAAGCGCTAAAGGCACAACTGATCCCGACGGAGATAAATTGTTTTACAGGTGGTGGCAATACCAAGATGCGGGTTCATATAGTGGAACAATTAAAATTAAAAAATTAGATAAACAATCCGCTACAGTCATTGTACCTTCTAATGCTGAAAGGGGTAAAACAATTCATATAATTTGCGAAGTTAAAGATTCAGGTACGCCGCAACTCACTAGATACCAGCGTGTAATAATCACTATAAAATAATTATATAAACAAAACCAAAATTTATTCAGCAAACCATTAATACAATCGATTACTGTCATGGGAAAAAACACATATAAAGTAGTATTACTTATTTTATTTTTGACTTTTAGTCAAAATTACGCGCAACAACTTGCCTTTCCTGGTGCAGAAGGCTACGGTAAATATACCGTTGGAGGACGAGGAGGAACCGTTTATGAAGTAACCAATTTAAATGATTCTGGACCAGGAAGCCTTAGAGCGGCTGTAACGGCATCAGGTCCTCGAATAGTTGTTTTTAGAGTTTCAGGAACTATAACGTTAAATAGTGATTTAAAAATTTCAAATCCATATATTACAATTGCAGGGCAAACAGCACCTGGGGATGGTATTTGTTTAAGAAAATATTCATTAGTACTAAATACAGGTGTTAAAGAGGTTATTATCCGTTATATAAGAGTAAGACTGGGTAATGAATCAGGTGGTGAATCTGATGCCGTATCTGGTAGAGGATGTAGTAATGTTATTTTAGACCACGTATCGGCAAGTTGGAGCGTTGACGAAACTATGTCAGTTTATTTTTGTGAGAATATAACAATTCAATGGTCTATGATTGCAGAAAGCCTTTTTAATTCCAATCATCCTAAAGGTGTTCATGGATTTGGAGGAATTTGGGGCTCTAATAACAGTACTTCTCACCACAATTTAATTGCACATCATTCCAGTCGTAATCCACGTATATCTTCTGGTTGTGGCAATTTTGATTATAGAAACAACGTAGTATATAATTGGGGGTATAATAGCACTTACGGAGGAGAAGACCAGCAAGTTGGAGATGCAGCACATTACTTCTCTAAAATCAATATGGTAGCTAATTATTATAAGCCTGGTCCAGCTACAACACCGGGTGGTATTAGTTACCGTTTAACAAATCCTTCGTTTAGAACCCTAGTTTCGGATTATGGTGATTGGTATTTGTCTGACAATATTATGGAAGGGAATACTGCCGTTACAACAGATAACTGGAATGGCGGTGTGCAACCCTCGGGAGGATCAGGAGATATTCAATATTTGAAACTTGCCAATCCATGGCCAGCTATGCCATTTAATCAGCAAACAGCAACAGATGCTTATTATTCAGTTTTAGATAATGTTGGCGCTACTTTGCCTAAACGTGACCCTGTGGATACTCATATAGTGCATGATGCCCGTTTTGGAGATGCAACCTATGAAGGTGTTACTTACGAAACGTTAAAAACAGTAAAAGACAAAACCAAAAATTGTGGTATAATCGATTTGCCATCAGATGTTGGAGGTTGGCCAGTATTAAATTCTACAGTTGCGCCAACAGATACTGACCATGATGGGATGCCTGATGCTTGGGAAACAGCTAAAGGATTAAATCCAAATGATGGATTAGACAGGAATATAGTAGGAACTGATGGATATACCAATCTTGAAAAATACTTGAACAGTATTGAATTTAATTATCCAGTGACTGATTATACTTTAATGAAACTTAGTGATACTAGTTTTAAATTGGGTTGGGCTGATAATTACATTGCAGAAACGGGTTTTAAGATAGAACGTTCTTATAATAATGGTCCATTTGTAGCAATTGCCAGTTTACCCACTTATGCTAATAATTTTACTGATAATGCCGTAAATTTAACAGGAATGGGTTTAGTGACTTACAGGGTAATTGCTTTTAATGCTGACAATGCTTCTCCAAATACAACAAGTATATCCAATGCACCAGCTGTCCCAGTTCCAGTAACGGGTGTTTCGGTTTTGCCTGCTTCAACAACTATTAATACCGGTTCATCCACTCAACTAGTTGCAACAATAGTTCCATCAAATGCAGATAATAAAAATGTGACCTGGTCTTCCAGTAATTCGGCTATTGCAACAGTAAGCACAACTGGCAAGGTAACTGGAGTTGCGGAAGGTTTGGCAACAATTACCGCTACAACGGTAGATGGTAGTTTTACAGCATCCTCTATCGTTACTGTTCTAATTAAACCAGCTACAACTGCATCAGGATTAATTATCCTTGGATTTAATGAAAATACTGGAAATACTGTGATTAATGACGGTACTGCAGTAGCAACTTTTACAAAAACTGTTATTCCAAATTGGTCAACAAATGTTCCAACAAATGGAGGAGATAGTTCCGTTGATTATGGTACTATAACTGGGAATTACTATGTAGAAAGTGATGCCGTTGTAAGCGAACTTGCCGGTTTAACAAGCTTTACGATTACGGGTTGGGTGAATTGTAAGGACTTGGCAGTTGGTTCAGGAGGAAACCGAATTGTTTCTTGGATATATAATGGTGCCAATGGAGTTGATGTGGTACATGCTGCCGATGGAAGTCTTAAAGTAGGGATAAACCAATGGCCGGATAGTTCTACTGCAATTAGCTCATTAGGAAAAATTACTGCCGATCCCAATGCTTCTTCCAGCAATTGGAAATTTTTCTCAATTACTTATGATTCGGCAGCCAGTACATTACAATTTTATTTTGGAGACAATACAATCCAAGCAAGTCTAGATAAATCAGTAACTTATAACCAAGGTGCTGTTGGATCAACAATTGGAAAATTAGCTATTGGTCATTTTAATGCTGAATCTTCCAGATCTACTCGTACCAATAGAATGTTCAAAGGTTTAATTGATCAAATAGGAATTTATAATACCGCATTATCATCTGATGACATTCAAAAAATTCAAAACATTAGTGGATTAAGTCTAGGGCAGAGGGGGACTCTCGGTAACACAGTGACTTTATATCCAAATCCGGTCACTAAATTGTTGACTATAGGTTTAGGAAAAGTTGACACAGCGGATACAGTTGTTCAATTATTCAATTTAGAGGGTAAATTAATTGCCAAGGACAAAGTTGAAGGAAATACTTATTTCTTAAATATGGAAAATCTAAATTCTGGTGTATATATCGTTAAAGTTTCCAATGCTAAAGGAAATGTGGTAAAACGAGTTATTAAGCAATAAGTTTGTTTTTTTAGCTAACACGATAATAGCTTAAAGATGTTTTAATTAATGGTTTTATTTCGAATGAATTACAATTTTTAAAATTGCTAAAATCTTTGGCATTGGTTTATAAGTTTGTTCGGTTACTTTTTAAAAACACAAATTGTCAATGCAGTTTGCCTAGGTGTTTAGAAGTAGGTAAGACTATGTGGGTTACAAGGGGAATTATAAAAAAAAAAAAAGAGAAGTTAATAAAATATTATATGTTTTGAAAAAGGCTGATTCACATTTGTTAAACATCTTTTTTAATTCTCCTTTACTTGGAAATAAAGTCTAAAATTATTTAATTTTTTTTATGAAAAATAAAATTTTAAAAAATAAAATTTTTACAGCATACCTTAGCCTAATCTTGAGTATTGTTGCATTTGTGTTAAACATAAATACAAGTGTTGCCCAAAATGTAATTAAATTCCCTGCTTCGAATGCCTCCAATGTTTGTCCTGATACTCAATTCAAACTTGAGTTTTCGACTGTTCCAGTTTTAAACAATGCTGGTACAATTAAACTTTTTAAAAGTGATGGTACATTATTAGAAACTATAGATTTATCGCAAACGCCACTACCATTGGGACCTCCTGCCGCAGCTAGTTGGCCTTGGAAGCAAACCTACAGCGGATCAATAGTCAACGTTGTAAAAGTAAGTATTGATGATAAATCGGCAATTATCTCTTTTGGTATTGGTGCAATGACTTATAATACAGGTTATTATGTAACGATAGATCAAAATGTTTTTTCAAATGCTGCAACCCTTGGATTTACAGGGATTTTTGCGAATCAATGGTCAATAACAACAAAACCAGCAGCACCCACAGCAGATTTAGACTATACAGTTGCTACCGATGGAACAGGTGATTTTGCCACAATTCAAGGGGCTTTAGATTATATTCCTGCTAACAACACCACGAATGCAAAAATATTTGTAAAAAACGGTATTTATGTGGGACTACTGTCATCTAAATCAAAAAACAATATCACTTTAGAAGGAGAAAGTGTTGACGGAGTTTTTATCAAATCTTTCAATAACGCTACTATGAACAGTACGGTACGTTATGGTGATAATTTTATTGGAAATAATCTGAATTTTATTAATTTAACTTTTATCAACACCACACCCAATGGAGGATCCCAAGCAGAAACAATTTCTCTGTCTGGAAATCAAAATGTGATTGTAAACTGTCAGTTTTTCAGTTATCAAGATACTGTTTTAATTTCTGGAAAAGCGTATTTAAAAGATTGTTTGATAGAAGGAAATGTCGATTTCATTTGGGGAAATGGTACCGTTTTCTTTCAAAGTTGTGAAATTAGATCAGCCCTTAGATCAGGATATAATGTTCAAGCAAGAAACGGGCAAACAAATCACGGTTATGCTTTTGCAGACTGTAATATAACCAGTACTTCATCAGCCGCAAACGGTTCTGTTCTAGGGCGAGATGCTGGAACAACTACTGCTACTAATGTTTATGCCGAAATAGTTTATCTAAATTGTACACTTGGTAGTCATATATCTAGTCTGGGTTGGAATACAAGTAGATTAACCACTACGCAAGCTTCGACAATTATGTTTGCTGAATATAAGAGTGTTGATCCAAGTAATAACTTAATCAATGTTTCAGGAAGAGATCCCAACTCAAAACAACTTTCAGATTCTCAAAATACGCAATACCGTGATTTAAACTGGTTTTTTAATGGTTGGACTCCTGTTTTACCAACCTATTCATTAGCTAAAAAACCTACTGTTTCCATTGCAACACCTACAAATGGAACATTGATTAGTAATACTGGTTCTGTGGTTCTAACAGCTACAGCAGCAGATGCCGATGGAACTGTATCTAATGTTGCATTTTATGATGGTACAACGCTTTTATCCACAGTTACATCAGCTCCATATACTTATACACTAAATTCTCCTTCATTAGGCACTCACATAATTACAGCTGTTGCTACAGATAATTCGGGTTTAATGGCTACTTCGACGGCGGTTTCTATAACTGCTTCTATTCCTGTTACGGGGGTTACATTACCTGCTACCGAAACGGTAAATAAGAATGAAACGACTCTATTGACTGCTACAATTCAGCCTGCTGTTGGTGCAAATCAGAATGTTACTTGGAGTTCAAGTGATAGCAATACTGCTACTGTAAATACTTTAGGTGTAGTAACTGGTGTAGCTGCAGGAACGGTAACTATTACTGTCACTACAGAAGATGGGAATAAAACGGCCACTTGTTTAGTAACCGTTACCAATATTTTTAGACCTGTTACAAGTATTACGATTTCTCCAAATACTGCCACAGTAAATAGAGTAGAAACACTTCAATTAGCAGCTACTATTTTACCAGCAATTGCAACCAATAAAAATATGAATTGGACTACTGATAATGGAGCCATTGCCACTGTAAGTGCTACAGGTCTTGTTACTGCATTATCTGTGGGTACAGCAAAAATTACAGTTACCACGGTAGATGGTAGTTTTACTGATTTCTCCACAATTACGGTTTTAGATCCACCACTTCCAGCGCCTTTGATTAAATTAGGTTTTAACGAAAATACAGGTACTACACCAAGTAATGCAGGTTCGGCTACAGCAACTTTTACCAAAACTGCCGTTCCTACTTGGTCAACTAATGTACCTACTAATGGCGGTGCAAGTTCAGTTGATTTTGGTGCAACTGCTGGAAACAATTATGTAGAAAGTGATGCTGTTGTAAGTCAGTTAGGAGGTTTAACTAGTTTTACCATTACTGGTTGGGTCAATTGTCGCAACTCTACCATTGGTTCTGGGGGAAACCGTATTCTTACTTGGAATAATAACGGAGCAAATGGTGTAGATGTAGTAAATATGTCTGATGGAAGTATAAAAGTAGGGATAAACCAATATCCCGACAATACCCTCGCAATAAGTAGTGTTGGAAAAGTAACTTTTGATGCTAATGCTGGAGCTGCCAACTGGAAATTCTTTGCTATTACATATAATTCGGCTACCAGTCTTGTAAAATTATATTTTGGAGACAATGCCACCAATGCTGTTTTAGATAAAAGCATCACTTATGCACAAGGAGCAGTTGGGCCAACAATTGGAAAATTAGCTATCGGTCATTTCAACGCTGAATCACAAAGAACGGGGCGTACCGATAGAATGTTCAGGGGATTGATTGATGAAGTTCAAATTTATGGAGCAGAACTAACATTAAGCAATATTCAAACGATTCAAAATATTACTAGTTTAAGTTTAGGTCAAAGAGAAATTTTGGAAAACAGCATTAAATTATATCCAAATCCAGTGTCAAATCTAGTAACAATAGAACTGGATAAAGAATACGCATCTGAAACCATAATTCAATTATTCAATTATGAAGGGAAATTAATCACAAAGGACAAAATAAAAGGTACTACACATATTTTGAATATTGAAAATCTCCAATCGGGTGTTTATATTGTTAATGTTTCTAATGCTAATGTGAATGTTGTAAAACGTGTAATTAAAAAATAAATTAATTAAAATTTTTCAAATGAGAAGAATGCATTTTTTTAAAACCTTAATGATACTGTTTTTAGGTTTATTAAGTGGCTCTTTACTTGCCCAAGGTACAGCTTTTTTGTCAGGCGATACTGCAACAGGAGCTACAGTATGGGCTAATACTGGGGATGTTAAAGGTCAAACAGGCATTTTATTTTCCTCTTCGACTGTTCCAGAAGGAGAAAACCCTACAGGAACCTATTTAAAAAATAATGGTACTTGGACTAATAATATTCTTAATGACCCAGATAATGGTAAAATTTATCCAAGGATTGGTTTTTGGTCTACTTATCCTGGTCAAGTAAGTCCTAATAATGTTGCTGGATGGCCAGCTGGTCAAACGGACCAAAAATCCGATGTTTGGTTTCAATATTATGTTACACCAAGCACAACTAGCGATATTCATATAAATAAAATATCGTTCAGTATGATAGCGCTTGGAACAGGAACATTTTCAGTAAATGCTTATATTTCTACGGATCCTACATTTGCTACCAAGACACAAATATTATCTAAACAAGGAATAAGTGCTGTTTCCTTTAATGATATAGTAAAAAGTGGATTGGACATTCTTGTTCAAAGCGGTCAAAAATTATATTTAAGAATTTATCCTTGGTATAATAATAATCCAACTAGTAGCAGTAAATATATTGTGTTCAAAAATATAAAATTTGAAGGAGGTATAGCTAATCCTTCTGACGCATCACTTTATTCTTTAAAATCCAATGGATTATTTGTAGATAATTTTACTTCCGCACAAAAAACATATAGTATTCAACTTCCTTACGGAACCACTCAGGTACCTAGGCTTACCGCTGTTACAAACGACCCTCTTGCTACTGTTCAAATTACAAATGCTTCAGGAGCTCCAGGTTCTTCAACAGTTGTAGTTACAGCTCAAGATGGGATAACAAAGTCTACCTATACAGTAAACTATACGTTGCCTTCTGTGGCTCCACAAATTGCTTTTCCAGGAGCTGAAGGTTTTGGTAAATACACTCAAGGAGGTCGTGGGGGAGCTGTTTATGAAGTAACTAGTTTAGCAGATGACGGTTCACCAGGTACTTTGCGTTATGCAGTAAATCAATCTGGGCCTCGTACAGTAGTTTTTAAAGTATCAGGAACAATAGATTTAACAAGCGATCTTACTATTGCAAATCCACATCTTACTATTGCAGGTCAAACGGCACCTGGAGATGGAATTTGTTTAAAAAGATATTCATTAATGTTCGATGGGGCTCAAGATATTATTATTAGATACATTAGAGTACGTTTTGGTGATGAAACGAAATTAGCGCAAGATGCTGTGGGTGGTAGAGGGGCTAAAAATATTATTTTAGATCACGTTTCGGCCAGCTGGAGTATAGATGAAACAATGTCAGTTTATGGTTGTGAGAACATTTCTATTCAATGGTGTTTAGTTGCTGAAAGTTTGTATAATTCATTCCATACCGTAGATGGATCTACCGATGCTTCAGTTGCACCACATGGTTTTGGTGGAATTTGGGGGTCCAATAGTAGTACGTATCATCATAATTTATTGGCGCACCATTCGAGTCGTAATCCCAGAATAGGAACTGGTATTGGTTATTTTGATTATAGAAACAATGTAGTGTATAACTGGGGTTATAATAGTACTTATGGAGGTGAAAATACTGACCCTACTGATTCAGCAAAAGCATATATGGTAATCAACATGGTTAATAACTATTATAAGCCAGGACCAGCTTCTAAATCTGGAATAAACAATCGTTTAGCAAATCCGAGCTATAGAAATACAACAGCAGATTATGGAAAGTGGTATATTGCAGGTAACGTTATGGATGGAAACGCAACAATTACTGCGGATAACTGGACAGGCAATGGAATACAACCCCAAGGAGGCACAGGAGATTATTCCATTTTTAAATTGAATTCTCCATGGTTGGCTATGCCAATACTTCCACAAACAGCTACGGAAGCATATTCTTCAGTTCTTGATAATGTTGGGGCATCATTAAAACGTGACGCTGTAGATACACATGTCGTAAAAGATACCCGTAATGGTAATGCAACTTATGAGGGAACTTATAAAACCTTTAGCGGTAATGGTGTAATCGATAAAACCAAAATTTGCGGTATTATAGATAGTCAATCGGATGTAGGAGGTTGGCCAGTTTTAAATTCAACACCTGCACCAGTAGATACGGATCATGATGGAATTCCGGATGTTTGGGAAACGGCTCATAGTTTAAATCCAAATGATGCTTCTGATAGAAATACGGTTGCTTCTGATGGATATACAATGCTTGAAAAATACTTAAACAGTATAGAATTTAATTATCCGGTTACAGATTATACTTTGGAGAAACTAAATGGAACTACTTTTAAATTAGGTTGGGCAGACAATTACATTGCAGAAACAGGATTTAAAGTAGAGCGTTCTTATGATAATAATCCATTTGTTCAAATTGCCAGTTTACCAACTTACACAAATTCTTATACAGATAACACTGTAAATTCGACGGTTGGAAGTACAGTAACTTACAGAGTTACTGCCTTTAATACAGACAATAATTCGCCAAATACAACCAGTATATCTTATAATTTATTAGGTGTAAATGATAATGCTGTGGACAATTCTAAAATAAATTGTTACCCAAATCCATTTTCAGATGAAATTCATATTGATTTACCACTTTCAGAATCTCAAAAAATTAGTATAGAGTTATTTGATTTAAATGGAAAGAAAGTAGCTAATATAGCAGACCGATTTTTTGAGACAGGATCAAATTCATTAGTCTGGGATACTAAAAATTCAGCTACTAAATTGAGTACTGGAATATATATATTAAGTATTAAATCAGCCAATTTAAGTATTAAAAGAGAAATCAAGCTTATTAAAAAATAAGATGTAAAGAATTGGAAAATTTAAAAAAAAAAACATTAAGCTCTATCAAAACCGTAATAATTGTTTTGCATAGTTGGTTGTAAAAATCTATAATAAAATGAAACAAAAAGTATATATCACAAAATATGCCTTTTCGAGTGGCATATTGGAGTGTGAAATGGATGTGGATTTGGAAACAAAAAGTTGTTATGGTAAACCTGATGGTTTTGCTTTTGCAACTGGTTTTTATGGTAATGATTTCCATTTGACAAAAGAAGATGCTATTAACGATTTTGAAAAAAGAAAAGAAAAAAAGATTATCAGTCTTGAAAAACAAATTGTTAAAATGAAGCGGCTATCTTTTGGAAATAGATAAAGGTTAATGAAATCAAATTGATTTTTTTATACTAATTATGTGATGTATAATAGGTATTCTTTTTTTGATTTTGAATAGTTGGATTATACATACATTATAAAAATAATAAACGATTACTATAAAAACACAAAAATAATGTTTAAAAAAAATTTCAAAAAAGGAGTGCTATCAATTTTAGTTTTCTGTGCAACATTCACTTTTGCTCAGAATAAACAATTGGCTTTCCCAACAGCAGAAGGATATGGAAAATATACTGTTGGTGGACGTGGTGGGAAAGTATTTGAAGTAACAAATCTTAATGATGCGGGAGAAGGAAGTTTGCGTGCAGCTGTTGAAGCTAAAGGAACAAGAACAGTGGTTTTTAGAGTATCTGGAACTATAACTTTGGAAAGTGCATTGCGAATCAAAAACCCTAATATTACCATTGCAGGTCAAACAGCTCCAGGTGATGGAATTTGTTTAAGAAAATGGCCTTTAATAATCGAGGCCAATGAAGTAATTATTCGATACATAAGAGTTCGATTTGGGAATGAATCCGGTTCTGATGCTGATGCCATTTCAAGTCGTTTTACAAAAAACGTAATTCTTGACCACGTATCAGCGAGTTGGAGTGTAGATGAATCCATGTCTATTTACCATTGCGAGAATGTAACCGTTCAGTGGTGTATTATTTCAGAGAGTTTGTTTAATTCGAATCATATTAAAGGAATTCACGGATTTGGTGGTATTTGGGGCTCTAATTATAGTAGTTACCATCATAACTTATTGGCAGATCATTCAAGTCGCATTATCCGCTTTTCATCTGGTTCCGGGAATACTGATTATAGAAATAATGTAATTTATAATTGGGGTTATCAGAGTGCTTATGGAGGAGAAAACATGCAAGTTGGTTCTCCTGAATTTGCCTTTACTAATATTAATATGGTAGCTAATTATTATAAACCCGGGCCTGCAACACAGCCTGGAGATGTTTCCCATCGAATCGTAAATCCTTCTCGCCGTGATGTAACTACTGATTACGGAAAATGGTATGTAGCAGATAATTTTATGGAAGGAAATCCAGAAGTTTCAGCCAATAATTGGAATGGCGGTGTTCAACCTCAGGGGGGTGATTCTGACAACGAGATTTTAAAAGCAAACCAACCGTGGTCAGCAATGCCAATAAAGCAGCATACAGCTCAAGAAGCATATAAATTAGTACTTGATAATGCAGGGGCGACTTTACCCAAAAGAGATGTAGTAGATACACGAATTGTGAGTGATGCTCGCAATGGAATAGCAACGTTTGAAGGAGTTGCTTATAAACAAAAAAAGAAAGTTCTCGATTCCTCAAAAAAATCAGGAATTATTGATACGCCAACTGATGTTGGAGGTTGGCCTGAATTGAAAAGTAGTGCTGTCCCTGTTGATACGGATCACGATGGTATGCCAGATGTTTGGGAAAAGAAGAACAGCCTCAATCCTAACGATGCAAATGATAGAAATATCATCGGAAAAGATGGATATACTATGCTTGAAATTTATCTAAATAGCATAAATTAAACTAATTATATATTTAACTTGAGCAAAACCATCACCAATTGTTGGCATAAAAATTAATATTTATACTTTTTAATTATGAAAAAGAAATTATTGTTTAAAGTTCTGATTTTTAATTTTTTTTTAACCTGTTCTTGGTCGCAACAACTCGCTTTCCCCACTGCGGAAGGCTTTGGGGCTTATTCCAAAGGTGGAAGGGGCGGACAAGTCCTCTATGTCACTAATTTGAATGATGATGGAGAGGGAAGTTTAAGATGGGCGGTGGAACAGAAATATCCTCGCACTGTACTATTTGCCATTTCAGGTACCATTGAACTAAAAAAAAGACTAAATATTGAGAATCCTTACATAACAATAGCTGGACAAACTGCCCCTGGAGATGGTATTTGTTTAAAAGGAGAAACCCTTAAAATTTTAACCCATGATGTTATCATTCGTTACATTCGTGTACGATTGGGTGATGGAAAATTTGGAGAAGGAGGAACGAATCAAGGAAAGGATGCCATTGATATAGGTTTTGGGGAAGATATTATCGTCGATCATTGTTCTGCAAGCTGGAGTTTAGATGAAGCTATATCAGCATCAACCAAGAATCCAACATTAAATCGAGTAACGGTGCAATGGTGTTTTATAACTGAAGGTTTAAATGTAGATCATCACGGTTTTGGATCTTTAATTCGCGGAACTGGTGGCTCAAAATACAGCTATTTACATAATTTATATGCTCATAATACTGGGCGGAATCCTCGTCCCGGCAATTATGATGAGAATTCTTTTGATAAAGACCCACAAGGATTGTTATTGGATTTCCGTAATAACGTAATTTATAATTGGGGAGGAGAACACGCTGGTTATAATAATGACTCCTTAAGCGTTACTCGATTAAATTATGTTGGAAACTACCTAATTTCTGGATTTAACTCCAAAGCTAACGGAATAGCTTATTCTACGGGTTCTCCTTATGATCGTTCTTATTTTTCAGGTAATTATTATAATGAAAAGAGTCCAGAGGACCAGTGGTCGTTAGTGAAATTTCGTAAATATTGGACAGCTAAAAATATTGGGGACTACAAACAGATTCAGCCCTTTGAAGCAGGTTATGTAAAAACAGAAATAGCAACCGTTGCCTATGAGCGAGTTTTAAACGAAGGTGGAGCTGTATTACCTAAACGTGATGCTACAGATAATAGAATTGTCAAAGATGTGAGAAACAGGACGGGTAAAATTGTAAATTCTCAAGAAGAGGTTGGAGGTTGGCCATTATTGAAATCAACTTTAGCTCCTATTGATTCGGATAAAGATGGAATACCAGATGTTTGGGAAAATAAAAATAAACTCAATCCCAACAATCCTCAGGATATAAACCAAATGGGAAGTGATGGCTACACAATGCTGGAAAAATATTTAAATTCCATTAAATAAGTTATATATAATCCCAAAAGACCTAATTATTAAAATCAAAAAATGAACCATAATTTAAATAGCAGTACAACTTTAAACAATGGACTTAAAATGCCGTGGTTGGGTTATGGTGTTTACCAAGTTGAAGACGGTCAAGAAGTAGTAAAGGCAGTAAATAATGCATTACAAATAGGCTATAGAAGTATTGATACAGCAGCCGTTTATGGAAATGAAATAGGTGTTGGAAAAGCAATAAAAGAAAGTGGAATTCCTAGGGAAGAAATCTTTTTGACTACTAAAGTATGGAATGATGACCAACGCAAAAATAGAACATTAGAAGCCTTTCAAGAAAGTTTATGTAGTCTTGGAACTGACTATGTTGATTTGTATTTGATCCATTGGCCAGTAACCGGTTGCTATGAGAAAACATGGAAAGTAATGGAAGAAATCTATAAAAGTGGTCGTGCAAAAGCTATTGGAGTGAGTAATTTTTTGATTCCGCATTTACAAGATATATTAAAAAAGGACAGCATTGTTCCAGCGGTAAACCAAATTGAATTCCATCCTTACCTTGTTCAACCCGAATTAGTAAAGTTTTGCAAAAATATGAATATCCAAGTAGAAGCTTGGAGTCCATTAATGCAAGGAAATATAGTTTCAGTACCAGAAGTACAAAAGTTGGCAAAGAAATATAATAAATCAGCTGCACAAATTGTGTTGCGATGGAATTTACAACATCAAGTGATTACTATTCCTAAAACAATCACTCCTGAACGTATTTTGGAGAACACACAAGTTTTTGATTTTAAACTTAGTCAATCAGAAATGGATTTGTTAGATGCTTTAGAGCAGGGCAAACGTTTTGGACCTGATCCTGCTAATTTTAATTTTTAAAAAATAGTACAACCTATGATGAATAAAATAAAAAATATCCCAATTGTAACATTGATTTTTTTATCTCTGTTTTTAAATAATATTAATGCTCAAAATAAGGAATTAAAACCTAGAGTAATTGTCATGACTGATGGTGAAGTGGATGATCATAGTTCTATGATTCGTTTTTTACTTTACACTTGTGATGTAGATTTACTTGCCATTATAGAAACTAATTCAATTTTTCAAAGAAAGGGACACAGTAAAGAAGATTGGTATGAAAAACAATTAGATGCTTACAAACAAGTTTATCCTAATCTTATCAAACACAATCCAAACTATCCTACCTACGAAAAGCTTAAAAGTATTAGTTATATAGGTGATGAAGATATTACGCATTTAGACGGTTTACGTGCTAAAAGATGGGAATTGGTTCCTGGAGGTAACATCACTTTTACACCCGAAAACTGGCCTGATACCGCTGGTTCAAACAAGATTGTTGAAATATTATTAGAAAATAACACTGAGCCTGTGTTCATACAGGCTTGGGGAGGTGGAAATACAGCAGCACGTGCATTTTATAAATTAAAAACAGCATATCCTGACCAATATGACCGAGCGATATCTAAAGTCATCATGTACAATATTTGGTACCAAGATGGAGCCGGAAATTATATTGAAAACAAACATCCGAAAGTAACGATGTTATATTGTGGCTCATTTGTGGGTACTTGGAATTATAAAAGTCAAAAAAATACTTATGATTTTATAAAAAATGAAATTAAAAATAATATTATATGAATCATTTCTAAAAAAAAAATATTACTAAATCAAAAAAATTACAAAAAGCAAAAGAACTTGAAGACACAGAATACGACTTCAACTAAAAATTAAGGAAATAAAATAAAATGGCACTAGAAAAAGCATATAAACTTTTAGCAGCACAAGAGGGAATCTCAAATTCGGAAGCAAAATCAATGATTGACCGCGGTTTGGTCTATGCAGCAAACAAAAAAGTGATGATTGCACGTGGCGACATTGACACAAAAACTCTCTTTAAAGTTGAGAAGATAGAGAAGATAAAACCTATCTTTGAAAATGATGATTTAGTTGTGGTGGACAAACCAGCACACGTCAACTCTGATGAGATTGAGAGACAGTTTAAACCAGCAGTGCTTTTGCATAGACTGGACAAAGAAACGAGCGGAGTTTTGATGCTTGTAAAAAATGAAGAGTTTAGAGAAAAAGCGATACAAGAGTTTAAAAAAGATAGAGTTTACAAAGAGTACATCGCGTGGATTGAGGGGATTTTAAGTGAGCCAGTCGATATTGACAGACCGATACTCACTACAAAGAAAAACAACCGTGCATCTTCAAATGTATCTTCAAAAGGAAAACCAGCAAGAACAGAGGTTTTTCCAGATTTAGTGAGTGCAAACAAGACGAAAGTAAAGTGTATCATCCATCATGGAAGAACACACCAGATAAGAACGCATCTAAGATATATAGAACACCCAATTGTCGGTGATGAGCAGTACGGCGGCAGACGAGCAAAACGTGTCATGCTTCACGCATATAAAGTCAGACTTTTTGATATGGAGTTTGTTGCGCCAGAGCCAAAATTCTTTATTACTTTTGAATAACCTGACTATGGCACTTATTTATTTATATTAAAATAAATTTATTATATTTTATAATAATATTAATTAAAATTTTAAATAAAATAAAATATTATTATAAATTTGATTTATCATTTCTTCAAATTGTGTTTTTTCTAATTTAAATTGATCATATTCTTGCATTAATAATAAATTTTTATCTTTATAAGATTTTATTTCTGTATTTTTTTCAGATAATTTTTTTTTAAACAATTCTGTATTTCTTTCAAATGTCTTTTTTAAATCTGATACTCTCGTATTATAATTTTCAGTTAACTGATTAAGTTTAATTTCTTTAGTCTCATTTAATTCTTTAATTTCGTTTTCATTAAATTCAATTGTTTTAATTAATTTTTCATTTTTTGTATTTATAGCCTCTATAATTTGTTCTTTATCTATAATTTTTTGTATATTAGATTGATTTTCTCTTCGTATATTGACAATATCAAGTTCTAGTTGACTGATTTTTTCAGTAAAATCAGTTTTTATTTTTTGAAATTTTTTGGGCGGGGCGGGGGGGCCCGCGGGGGGGGCGGGGGGGGGGGGGGGGCGGCCGCCCGCCCCGCCGCCCCCCCCCCCCCCGCGCCCCCCCCCCCCCCCCGCCGCCCCGCCCCCCCCCCCCCCCCCCCCCCCCCCCCCCCCCCCCCCCCCCCCCCC
>ERZ1034365.317-NODE-317-length-27027-cov-4.528386_pt1 | contig 27027 bp, 19 predicted proteins | sample MGYA00520615_ERZ1034365 | MGnify/ENA primary metagenome ERZ1034365 (study PRJEB33736, sample SAMEA104284505) | Azolla filiculoides | biome: Urban; feature: Water surface; material: Ditch water | place: Netherlands | collected 2015-10-28 | depth 0-0.1 m ...
AGCCAGCGTGAAGCACTCAAGAAATACTGTCTGGATCTGACCGAGCGTGCCCGCCTGGGTAAGCTGGATCCGGTGATCGGTCGTGACGATGAAATCCGTCGTTCTATCCAGATTTTGCAGCGCCGTAGCAAGAACAACCCTGTCCTTATCGGTGAACCCGGTGTCGGTAAAACCGCCATCGTAGAAGGCCTCGCCCAGCGCATCATCAACGAAGAAGTGCCAGAAACCCTTAAGGGCAAGAAGGTGCTGTCGCTGGATATGGCCGCGCTGCTGGCCGGTGCCAAATACCGCGGCGAATTTGAAGAGCGCCTCAAAGCCGTACTCAAGGACATCGCTGCCGAAGAGGGCAAGATCATTCTCTTCATCGACGAGATCCACACCATGGTCGGCGCCGGTAAAGCCGAAGGCGCCATGGATGCCGGCAATATGCTCAAGCCGGCGCTCGCCCGTGGCGAACTGCATTGCATCGGCGCCACCACGCTGGATGAATACCGCAAGTACGTCGAAAAAGATGCCGCCCTGGAGCGCCGCTTCCAGAAGGTGATGGTTGAAGAGCCGTCCGTCGAATCGACCATTGCCATTCTGCGTGGTTTGCAGGAACGCTATGAAGTGCACCACGGCGTTGAGATCACTGACCCGGCCATTGTTGCCGCGGCAGAACTTTCACACCGTTACATTACGGACCGCTTCCTGCCGGATAAGGCTATTGACCTGATCGATGAGGCTGCCGCCAAGATCAAGATGGAAATCGATTCCAAACCGGAGCAGATGGACAAACTCGACCGTCGACTGATTCAGCTCAAAATCGAGCGCGAAGCCGTCAAGAAAGAAAAGGACGAAGCCTCTCAGAAGCGTCTTTCGCTGATCGAAGAAGAAATAAATACCTTGGGTAAGGAATACGCTGACCTGGATGAAATCTGGCGCGCCGAGAAATCGACGCTGCAGGGTTCATCGCAAGTGCGTGAAGAGATTGAAAAGCTGCGCCTGCAAATGGCCGAGCTGCAACGTAAGGGGCAGTTCGACAAATTGGCAGAGCTACAGTACGGCAAGCTACCGGAACTGGAAGCTAAACTGAAGGCTGCCGAAAGCAAGGGCGATGCGGCCAATGCCGAAGCCACCAAGCACAAGCTGCTGCGTACTGAAGTCGGTGCCGAAGAAATCGCTGAAGTCGTTTCTCGGGCAACGGGTATTCCCGTGTCCAAGATGATGGAAGGCGAACGCGCCAAGCTGTTGCAGATGGAAAGCTACCTGCATAACCGTGTGATTGGTCAGAAGGAAGCGCTGCGCTTGGTGTCGGAAACAATCCGCCGCTCGCGTGCAGGTCTGTCTGATCCTAACCGTCCGTATGGTTCATTCTTGTTCCTGGGACCAACGGGCGTCGGTAAGACCGAGCTCACCAAGGCACTGGCCGAATTCTTGTTCGACTCGCAGGATCACCTTATCCGCCTCGACATGAGTGAATTCATGGAGAAGCATTCGGTCGCCCGTCTGATCGGGGCGCCTCCGGGCTATGTCGGTTACGACGAAGGCGGCTATCTGACTGAGGCCGTGCGTCGCAATCCGTACAGTGTGATCCTTCTCGACGAAGTCGAAAAGGCACACCCGGATGTGTTTAACGTACTACTGCAGGTGCTGGACGATGGCCGCCTGACCGATGGTCAGGGCCGTACCGTCGACTTCCGCAATACCGTGATCATCATGACCTCTAACCTGGGCAGCCAGATGATCCAACAGATGGCGGGTGACGACTACGGTGTCATCAAGCTCGCAGTGATGGCTGAAGTAAAGACCTTCTTCCGTCCGGAATTTATTAACCGGATTGACGATGTCATTGTCTTCCATGCGTTGGATGAGAAAAACATCCGTGATATCGGGCGCATCCAGCTCAAGTATCTGGAAAAACGCCTGGCCGCCATGGATATGGGGCTGGAGGTTTCTGATGCCGCGCTGGATCGGATTGCTGAATCCGGTTTCGACCCGGTCTTTGGTGCGCGGCCGCTCAAGCGGGCGATTCAGGCTGAGATCGAGAATCCGCTGGCGACACATATTCTGGAGGGCGACTTTGGTCCGAAGGATGTGATCAAAGTGGATTGTGTTAAAAACAAGATGGTCTTCACGAAGTAAGCAGACCTACTCAGAAAAAGACGACCTGCGGGTCGTCTTTTTCATGGGTAAAATGCCGCCATGGCTGAAATCTATGTAAGTACCGATGTCGAAGCGGACGGCCCCATACCGGGTCCCCATTCCATGCTCTCTTTTGCGTCCGCCGCCTATACAGCAGACAAGCAACTGATCGGTACCTTTAGCGCCAATCTGGAATTGCTGCCCGATGCCAAAGGGCATCCGCTCACCATGAAGTGGTGGAAGACGGAGCCAGAAGCCTGGGTCGCCTGTAGACAGGATCTGCAGGACCCCAAAACGGCGATGAAGGAATACGTTAAATGGGTGAAGAAGCTACCCGGAAAGGCGGTCTTTGTCGCTTATCCAGCGGGCTTCGATTTCACCTTCATGTTCTGGTACATGATGAAGTTCACGGGTGAATCCCCGTTTTCCTGGTCGGCACTGGACATGAAAACCTTCGCCATGGCCTTGTCAGGGCTGCCTTACCGCAGCTGTATCAAGCCAAAACTGCCTAAGGACTGGTTCGACGACCTGCCGCATACCCACGTGGCACTGGATGATGCGCTGGAGCAGGGTGCGCTTTTCTGCAATATGCTCAGCCTCTGGCAGCAGCACCGTCAGGCTTTGGGCTTGCCAAACGAGGTGATGCCTCCAGAGCCAGCCAACCCCGAGGCTGAAGAACCCGCTGTACCGGGTGTTTCACCCCGGATTTCGTCAGAATAGCGGACTGCCTTATAATCACCCCATTCACACATTTCGGAGTTTCCGGCCATGGCCCGCGTCGAATCTAATTACGTTTCGGATCACACCAAGTTCATTAATGAAGAACTGAAGAAGAATCCGCAGTGGCGTACTGACCAGCAGACCGGCCGTGCGATCTGGTGGGATAAGCCCCAGGATGTTAAGCAGAACGAAATTTATGCAGAGGCCAAGGTAGCCCAGAAGTCTTATCCCTACGACGTTCTGTTCGATTCCTGATCAGTGCCTCTTTGCCATTAAAAGCGCCTGGCTATGACCAGGCGTTTTTTATTTCTGTTTTTTGTAAAAAATGCCCGGTTTCGCGTTAACTTTATAAACCTTGAATCGTTATAAGTCACACCATGCGATATCTCACCTTTCTTCTTGCCTTGATCAGTGGCGCCGCCTTCGCTCAGGACTCAGCGTTTGAACGCGAGTTCTCCAAGTTCGATAAGGACTTTGAGCGTTTGAATACCTGGAAGGCAGAAACGCCGGCCAGCAAAAAGCTCAAACGGGCACCTGCAACACAGGCAGTAACGCAGCCAGCAGTTCAAGAAGGTACGACCACCCCATTGGAAGCAGACGCACCTGCTGCGGATTCAGCCAAAAAGCCGGTTGAAACCCAGGAGCCGGCGAGTGTGCGTTCCTCCGACCAACATACGTCGCTGCCTAAGGGTGCAAAAGTGGAAAGACTGTCACACAGCGACCGCCTGGGTAACCAGATTTCAGACCCGGAAGTGCGGAAGAAGGTACAAGCACTCTACAAACGACCTGATGTGGTCGTTCAACAATACGTATTGCCGACCAATTAAGTTTCAACGAGGAGTAAGTAATGAAAAAATCGTTTCTGATTGCTTCTGCTATTTTCCTGGGCCTTACCGCCTGTAGCAGCACGCCCAAGAATCCGGTCGATGCAACACCGGGTCGCACAGCCGACGTGGAATTTCTGGAAGCTAATGGCCCGCTGACATTGACCTTTGATGACAAGGGCAACTGGATCTCGATTAAGTCTTCCGCTACCGCGCCACTGGTTAACAACGCGCCTGAAGGTGTTGAAGTTGCTTTCAAAACGGCCACCATGCGCGCCAAGCGTAACCTCACCGAATTCATGTCGAATGATGTGAAGTCGACCAAGTCGGTACAGACCATTTCCAAGTCGTATCTGAAGAACATTGCTCAAGTAGATAGCAGCAACGAATCCAATACGGCTGGTGATGAAGAAGATGCCGCGAGCAATAGTCAGGCTACGAAAGAAAGTCGCCAGAAGGCTAACACCGTTGCACAGACCGTTCGTGAGCGTATCGACGATAACTCGCAGGCTATTTTGAAGGGTGTGCAGGTTACCGAGCGTAAAGTCTCTAAAGAGCAGCAACACGTTTCGGTCACCATTCTTGTCACGCAGCAAAGCATCAAGGGTGCCGAGCAGATGCGTAAGGCTATGGGTAACTAACCAGGCTTTTGCAGGAACCATTGGCAGTGATGCATCTCAAGCTGTGGCGGCGTTCCCTTGTTGTGGGGAGCGCCGTCTTGCTTGTGGCTTGTGCCTCTGGTGCCAAGAAGGGTGATGCACAAACGGTATTGGCCGAAGGTACGGGCAATACCTGCCAGGAGGCTTTGGCCCAGGCCAAGGTACAGGCCAGTGACAAAGTGGTGGGCTCTTTCGTCAATAGCCAGAAGTCTCTGGTCGCTGATAAGTACTATGCCGAAAGCCTGAATGAATATAGTGGTGGTGTCGTTCGCCAGTACACGGTGCTCGAGAGCAAGGGTGTTTCTCCCTGCGCCGTAAAGATCAGCGCTGAGGTCTATCTCGATAAGAAGAACATTGCGCTTAATCCTAATAGCCGTTCGCTGAACCTAGGTGAGGTAGGGCGCTTTGTTGATAAGCAGGATGAAGCCAAGGCCACGCTCTCAGCGCTGATTATGCGCCCCAAAATGTTCAGTGCCCGGATGGACCGCTTGTACGTGAGTACCGACAGCAAGAAGAACGCCCAGATTGTGCTGCAGGTATCAGATGTAGCACCGAGTGAAAAGTGGTATTCGGATCTCGAATCGTTTCTTAACCTGCAAGGGCAGCGGGTAGATTTCGAACGTTCTAAATGGAGCGATATTGGTAAATCAGTCCTGTCACTGATTGCGGCTCCGGTTGCAGTGCCCTTGGGGCTGGCGCCATCACCCTTTAGAAACCAGACATTGCGCGGCACCGAGATCGTTAATGGTGAAGGCTTGTTGTGCTTCCGTAACGACCCGCAGTACGAATCGTTGCGTTGTTACCAAACCTGGCTGGCCGGAGATGCCTTAAAACAATTGCGCTCGATACAGCTGATGCTGGTTGAACGCTCTAACGATAATGTGACCAGCACGCGGCAGATTCAAAAGGGCGCGTATCACATGGTGACCTTCCGCGCGTCTGACTACACCTACAAGAGCAAGGAAATGGGTTCGAAACGGGATTTCTACATCATCGAGCCGATGGGTGTGCCGTTCCGTGAATACCTGACGGTTAACCGCGGCGCCCTCAGTGAAGAAAACGAATTCACGATCAATGTGCAGTTTGCACCTGAACCTCAAACAACGCCGTTCCGTCAGCAGATACCCGGCGTGCTGCCGGTGATGAACACCCGCAGCCGCCAGAACATCTGATTTAGTGCGTGAGCGGTTTCACCACACGCTTGATGGTATTGTCTTCCGGGTTCGGCAGAATCTTGAAGCCCAGTGAGCTCATCAGATTGAGCATCTTGGTGTTGTCTGAGAGCACATCACCAATCACCGCTGTGTAACCCTTGGTTCGGGCACAATCAATAAGCACCTGCATCAGCTTGCGACCCAGGCCGCGCTTCTGCCAGCTATCGGCCACCGCCAGGGCAAACTCAACCGTCTCCCCATCCGGATTAGTCACATAACGTGAGGCACCAATTTGAACGGGGTTGCCTTCATCGTCTAGCTGGACCGCCACAAAGGCCATTTCGCGATCGTAATCAATCTGCGTAAAGCGCACCAGTTGCGGTTTTGATAGCTCCCGCATCGTGTCCATGAAACGGTAATAGCGGCTCTCGTCAGACATATTCTTGACGAATTCCTTCTCCATCTCTGCATCTTCCGGGCGCACCGGGCGAATGGTGACCGAGGAGCCATCCGGCAGAATCCATTCTTCAACCAGATGGTTCGGATACGGGTGAATCGCCATGTGGGCATAACGATCAACCGTTGCTGGCGCGTAATCGATCACAATGCGGGCATCCGCTGCAATCACGCCTTCTTCATCCACAATTAGTGGGTTGATATCCAGTTCGATGATCTGAGGGATTTCACTGACTAGATCCGAGATGTGCAGCAGCAGCTCGTAAATTGCCTCGATATTGGCGGCTGGTACCGATGCATGGCCTTTGAGTAGGTTGAATGCCCGGGTCGACTTGACCAGGCTTTCAGCCAGGACCTGATTCAACGGGGGCAGGGCAAGGCCGCGATCCGGATACAAATCAGATTCATTGCCACCGCTGCCAAAGGTAATCACCGGGCCAAAGGTACGGTCGCGGAATACGCCGACACGGACTTCGCGCGCATTGTTGCGCGATACAAATGGTTCAATGGATACACCGGAAATACGGGCATTCGGGTGCTTACGTTTTACCGTTTCAATAATGTCGTGGTACGCGTTGCGCAGGGACACGGCATCTTGAATGTTCAAGCGCACGCCACCGGCATCCGTTTTGCGCAGAATATCCGGTGAGTCTACCTTCATCGCAATCGGGAAGCCGAGTTGTTCGGCATACATCAGTGCATCGGCCACACTATGCGCCACCATGGTTTGCGCTACAGGAATCTTGAATGCACGCAGCACCGACTTCGACTCCATCTCGGAGAGTGTTTTGCGTTTTTCTGCCAGCACCGCGTCAATCAGCATGCGGGCGCCTTCGATGCGCAACTCGTTGCCTTCCGATTTGGCGGCAGGGGTTTGCAGCAACAGGCGCTGGTTTTCGTAGAAGGTCGATAGATTAGAGAACAGATCAACCGAAGACTCCGGCATACGGAATACCGGAATGTTGTGTTCAGACAAATACTCGCGGGCGGCACGGGTGTGTTCTTCACCCATCCAGCAAGCAATCAGCGGCTTGGTTAGGTCTTTAGAAAGATCGACCAGTGCTTCCGCAACTGCCTGTGGGTTCGTCATGGCCTGCGGCGTCAGCACAACCAGCAAGCCATCTACGGCGTCATCTGCCGCCGTCAGGCTAATGGCATCGCGATAGCGTGCTGCCGTAGCGTCTCCACCAATATCAATCGGGTTGGCATGTGACCAAGTGGTCGGCAACACCTTATTCAGTGCCTGAATCGTGCCTTCCTGTATCTCGGCGAGGGGGATGCCTGCCTCGCTGGCACGATCGGCGGCAATAGCACCCGGGCCACCGCCATTGGTAATAATGGCCAGACGTTTGCCCTTCGGTTGCAGCCGATCATTCAGTGCCTTAGCACCTTCAATCAATTGGATAATGCTGTTCACACGCACCACACCGGCACGGCGAACCGCCATATCAAATACCGTGTCCGACCCACTGCGGATACCGCTGTGGGTGAGGGCAGCTGCAGTGCCTGAAGCAAAACGCCCGGTCTTGTAGAGCAGAATTGGCTTTATGCGGGCTGCTGAACGTAGCGCAGACAAGAATAGGCGCGCGTTCTGAATGCCTTCGATGTACAGAAGAATGTAATGCGTGCGCGGATCGTGCACCAGGTAGTCTAGAATCTCCCCGAAATCGATATCACTGGAACGACCGAGTGATACCACGGACGAGAAGCCCACATTGTTGGGTAACGCCCAATCCAGAATAGCCGAACAGATGGCACCAGATTGCGATACGAGCGCCATCTTTCCCTCATGGGCACGCTCTCGGGTAAAGGTGGCGTTGAGGCGGCTCGGGGGACGCATAATGCCCAGGCTGTTCGGGCCCAGAATGCGCACGCTATAGCTGCGGGCAATTTCCAGTACTTTGCGTTCTAGCGCGGCACCGGCATGACCACGCTCTGCAAAGCCACTCGAGATAATCAAAGCGAAACGCACACCGCGCTCACCACATTGTTCGATGATGCCGGGCACGCTCATTGCCGGCGTACAGATAATGGCGAGATCAACACGACCCGGCACATCGTGCAGCGACTTGAATGTTTCCTGACCCTGCACCGAATCATGCTTGGGGTTAATCGGGAAGAGACGACCACCGAAACCGGTTTGTAACAGGTTGCGGAAGAGCACCTGGCCCACAGAATTCTCGCGATCGCTGGCACCAAAGACCGCAACGCTCTCGGGTTCGAATAGGGGTTTTAGATAATGTTCTTCAAGCATGATGATCTCTTCCAGCCAATTAATGCACCATTCATGACAATGGAATGATGCAATGCACTAGATTAATTCTACGCTCAAATCAGACAGCATTCTGGCCACAAACTTGACCTGGATCAAACAGAACCGATTATCTGCAGCTTGTACAGGACACCTGCATCACTTCGCGTTCTGGCAGGCTTACCGCCGTTAAATGGCCACCCCACAGGCAGCCGGAATCCAGCGCCACCAGATTAGGGGTCATTTTCAGTCCCAGGGCAGACCAGTGACCCACCACCAGCGTGTCTTTCGCTGTTTTTCGCCCCGGCACTTCAAACCACGGCACATGGCCTGCGGGGGCGTTTTCAGGTTTGCCCTTGATCTTTAGATCCATTAAACCTTCACGCGTACAGAAGCGCATACGGGTCATGGCATTCACAATCACCCGGGCACGATCCAGTTCGTTCAGGCCTTCTCGCCAGCCTAGTGGGGTATCGCCCCAGAGCGATAGAAGAAACGCACCGAAATCGGGTCCGCGTAAATGGCTCGACACCTCATCACTTAAAGCAAGGGCGTCATCGACGGTCCACTCGGGCAGCAACCCGGCGTGCACCATCACGTAGCGTTGCCCATCCAGCGTCTGAGCATGAGCCAGTGGTTGTGCCTTGAGCCAATCAAGCAGATCGGCCACATCGGGTGCCGCAAAAATAGGGTCCAGCGTGTCATCTTTGCCGCGGCGTGGCACGGCGTCCGCTGCCACCATGAGTAGATAAAGATCATGGTTGCCTAAAACGGTAACGGCCGATTTGCCCAGGCTGCGCATGAAACGCAACGTTTCCAGCGAGTGCGGGCCACGATTAACGAGGTCGCCCACCATCCACAGCTGGTCCTGTGCCGGGTCAAAGCGGCACTTGTCCAGTAATCTCTGCAGCGGGTCGAAACAACCCTGAATATCGCCTATCGCCCAAATCGTCATGATGACTAGATTCTAACGAAAAACCAGGGTCTTGATCAGGTCTCTGCCTGCATGATGCGTTGAGCTGCGGCAAAACCAGAACTGACCGCCGCTTCCAGCGTGGCCGGGTACGCTGGGTGTGTCCAATCGCCCGCCAGATATAAACCGGGTAAGGGGGGTAAATCAGACTCGGCAATCAAAGCCGCGGGCGTTGCCGCATAAGTCGCACGTTGCACGATAACGGCCTTTTTCCAGAGACAGAGGGGTAAGTTCTTAATCACTTCCTGCAAAGCATTGAGGCAGCCTTGAGTGAGCGTATCGCCGCTGAGCGAGTGCCAGGGACCATCCGCCGATAGCGAGATAGCCACTACGCCCGGCTCGCCACAATGCGCCCGATCCATCGCCCACACCCGTGCATCCTCCGGCGTAGGGCCTGCAAGTTGTATCAAAGGGGCGGGCAACCGGAAGCTGGACTCAAACCCTAGATAGATCGTTGCAATGGGCTGGCTGCCGAAAGCCTGCGCCCATGCCGTGGCATTAAGAGACGGAGGCAAGCTTAGGTGGCTGAGTGCCCAGGTGGGCAAAGCCAATACGACCTGATCAAATGCTTCGGCCGATGCGTTGTGGATTAGTAGCTGATAACCCGAAGCGGTGGGTTCAACGCCGGTAACGCGAACGCCGCAGCGGATGCAACCACCGGCTTGTTCAATGGTAGAGACGATAGGGTCAACAATAGTGGCGCTGAGGTTGCTTTCGGGCTGCAGCAAACACAACGCACTGCCGCCCTGGCCAAGGGTATCGCGTAAGACCGGGGTTAAACGGCACATGGCAGCTTCGTGTAACGGCGTATTTAAAATGGCCAGTGCCAGCGGTGCCCAGAATTCATTGATCAGACTAGCTGGTTGTTTCGTCTGTTGTAGCCAATCGGAAACAGTGAGTGTTTGATCAACGTGCCAGTGACGAATTTGCAGATTGGTTAAGGCGCGAAGGAGTTGATAACGTTCAGACCAACTAAACCCACGGGCACGGCATAGTGCTAATGCCAAACCGAGGCGACCGGCTTGAGCGGGAACGCTCAGCTGTCGTGTGTCACTTCTGAATGTGAAGGGCACGGCAGGCAGTTGAATACCCGCCGCCTCAAAAAGTGCCTTCAACGATTGGCAGCCACCCAACATCAGATGTTGGCCGTTATCTCGATCGTGGCCTTCTACGTGTGCACGCCTTGCGCGGCCACCCGGCTCAGGGGCTGATTCCAGAACAACGGGGGCATAACCAGCTTTCGCGAGCTTCAAGGCGCAAGCCAGACCAGCCCAACCACCGCCGACAATGGCCACAGACCCCATTGGCGGCGCAGCCATCAATACTTGAACCAGGTTTTAAGGGCAATCCAGAGTTTACGTAGTGGGGGCAATGCAGTTTTTTGTTGCAGCACCTTGAACCCGTCGTTCGTAATCTCTTCAAGCAGCGTGCGATACACCGCTGCCATAATCAGCCCGGGGCGTTGTGCCGAGCGATCGGCAACAGGCAGGGTTTCTAACGCCTTATCGTAATACGACTGTGCGCGATTGGCCTGGAATTGCATCAAGGCCACAAACTCAGGTGTTTCGCGTGCATTCATGATGTCAGCGGCCGGCACGTTAAATTGCTGCAGCTCGTCGACAGGTAGATAAATACGACCGCGACGGGCATCTTCACCCACGTCCCGAATAATATTAGTGAGCTGAAGCGCTGTGCCCAGTTCGGTGGCGTAGCGCAAGGTCTTGCGATCGGTATAACCGAAGATCTCGGCCGAAAGCAGGCCCACAACACCGGCGACGCGGTAACAGTAGAGCGACAGCGATTTGAAATCCGGATAACGGCTGTATTCCAGATCCATCGCCATGCCGTCAATGATCTCGTTGAAGTACTCCACCGGCAGATTAAAGTGCTGGCGCACTTCCTTGAGCGCAATCATCACAGGGTGCGTGGGCTGTGGCTGACCAGGCTCGGTTTCAAGCAGGGCGACTTCCTGCCGCCACCAGCTGAGTTTTGCTACCGCAATGGCCGGGTCTTCACACTCATCCACTACATCATCTACTTCGCGGCAAAAGGCGTAGAGCGCATGAATGGCCTGGCGTTTTTCTGGGGGCAGAAACAGAAAGGCGTAGTAAAACGAGGTGCCGCTCTCGGCAACCTTTTGCTGGCAGTATTCGTGGGTGTTCATCGGGTAGGATTGTAGAGCAAGTGGGCTATCGGCGTATCAGAAGCGCTAACCAATCTAAGCCGTTCAGTTTGGGCCGATGGGTGTAGACATCGCCGTTAACCGCATCGATTTTTTGCAGAATGCGCCGCCCGCCGGCTACGGTGAGGCGTAATTCCTGCCCAATGCGCCAGGAGAGCTGGCCCAGACGGGCAGGCAAGGCCTGGCCTTGATCGAATAGCGCCGATACGCGTTGTGTTTGAAATGCCATGAACTCTGCCCAGCGTGCAGAATCGCGGGTTACCGCAGTACCTGAAAGAATGTCGGCATCGGTGTATCCCCAGAGCATCAGTTCATCTTGCGGCAGGTAAATGCGACCCGTAGAGCCCTTGGTGGCATCAATGGCGATATCTTGCCAGTGGTTCGTAAGCTGTAGGGCAGTGCAGATCGAATCCGACATGGCCAGGTTTTCTGGTGTATCGGCATTGAAGAGAAACAGCATCAGCTGCCCAACCGGGTTGGCAGATCGTTTGCAGTAATCAGCCAGTTCGTCGTAGTTTGCATAGCGTGACTGATGCACGTCCTGCATAAACGCCGAGAGCAGGGCATGGCAGGGCGCTAAAGGCAGGCCGATACGCTGATGTTCAAGCGCCAGTGGTGCAAAGATCGGCTCCAGATGCGCTGGTAACGGGCGCTGCTCGGCTATCGCCATTAGTGCGGCATCGTATTTGTTTAGCTGTGCTAGCCGTTCCTCCGGGCTTGCATTGCCTTCATCAGCAATATCATCAGCGCTCCGGGCAAAGCGGTAGATTGCGGCAACTGGCGCGTGCAAGTGCCTCGGTAGCAGCAAAGAGGCGACAGGGAAGTTTTCGTAATGATCTACAGCCATGGGCTAAGTATAACGGGCAACGAATTGGGGTATTCGGTGGTAGAATCTCACCCGCAATAAGCTGCTGCCCAGGTGGCGAAATTGGTAGACGCACCAGATTTAGGTTCTGGCGCCGCAAGGTGTAAGAGTTCGAGTCTCTTCCTGGGCACCACAGCACAGTCAAAAGCCACCGACAGGTGGCTTTTGTCATTTATCTTCTTGAGCCGAGTATTTTTCAACTTCCTCATGTAGAACTGGTTCTTTAGAAGGAAATTCTACTTCTGAACTCGCTTGTCTCAAGGGTTGATTACCGGATGTTTTGTGGGGCACCTTGGAACCTTGACGCATATTTTGGGCTTGATCCGGCAGATTTAATGCATGAGTTTGTGTGCTCTTTTGGCCTTATACATACGTTGATCTGCAATTTCTAAAAGTTTGTCAGGTTCAAGGCCGTCCTCTGGAATAAGTGCTGAGCCGATGCTAGCTTTTAATGAGTAATTAATACCTTCAAATATGAATGGCAGATTGATTTCAATATTGATCCGTTGGATTGCTGCATCAATACCATTTTTGTCCTCTAACTGAAGTAAGAGCACACCGAATTCGTCTCCGCCAAGTCGGGCCGTTGTGTCTGAACTGCGTGCAGCATTCAATAATCTATTCGAAAATTCTATGATCGCTGCGTCACCAATTCTATGACCATGCTTATCGTTAAGAGCTTTCAACCCGTCCATGTCAATAATTAAAATTCCTGAGAGGCTTTTAGTTCGATTGGATTGAGTTACAGCATTTCTCAATCGATCCATGAAAAGAGCCCGATTGGGTAGGCCAGTCATGCTGTCGTGTGTAGCTCTAATGAAAAGATTATCGTTGTCATACTTGACGCAAAAAAACATGGCAGCTGCAACAACTTCTGACAACATTTGTAGAAGTTTCAGATCCTGTTGTTGAAACTTATTTGCTTGTTTTGACATTGCTTTAAGAACGCCCACACTAATACCGTTATGTTTAAGCGGCATTACGATCATTGAGCGTAGACCAACTTTTTGGCATGCTAAGCGATCTACGCGAGAGTCTGTTTCCGAATCGTCACAGGACATTGTATTACCTGATATGACGCATAAACCGGATAGGCTTTTTTCAATTTTTAATCTGAGCCCCAGTTGACCTCTGGCAATGCCTGAAGCTGCTCTGTAAACCATTTCATCGCTTTCGGCTAATTCAATCGCTGCACCGTCGGCCTGTATAAGGGGCAATGTTTGATCCGTAACATATTGCATTACCCCGCCTAAATCAAGACCAAGCTTCGCAATCTCAGTCTGTATATTGATGATGTGCATCAACTGTAAATTTGTAGGCATTTTTTAACGTTTGTCATAATTACGTTCGTTGATCATAGTGATAAATATTATGATCTGCAATAAATAGCAATTAAAGTTAGGTTGTGCGCTATTGTTTATTTGACGCAACGGCCGCCCGCACCCTTGGCTACATAGAGCGCTGCGTCTGCAGCATGATGGGCTTGTTCCATGGATGCCTGGTCGTGAAATACGGCAACCCCAAGGCTCGCAGAGCAGCGATAGCCACCTGGAACGGCGACACCGGATTGATCCTTGATGCCGTAGGGTTCAGCCAGTGCTGTACAAATTGATTCGGCAATCCTTTTTGCGATGCTCATGGCCTGAGCTTGATCATTGCCCAGATCATCTAGCAACACCGAAAACTCATCACCACCACTGCGGGAAACCGTATCAGTAGCGCGGACTAACTGTGTGGCTCTTCTGGCTACCTCCACGAGAACTTGGTCACCGGCTGCGTGGCCATAGGTGTCGTTCAGAGGCTTGAATTTGTCCAGATCAAACAGAATGAGTCCTGCGAACTTCTGAGTGCGCTGGCAATGCAGAACGACCTGATTGATACGATCATCCAGGAGGCGCCGGTTAGCGAGACCGGTGAGTGGATCGTTAAATGCAAGGCGCCTCACTTCGGCCTCACTTTTCTGTAACGCATACATGAGTCTTTGTGTTTCTCTTAGGTCTTTGACTCGCTCGTAGAGATACGTAAGGAGCGCTAGCGTGAGCAGCGTGCCAAGTGTCCCAATGAGACCGACTAAAGTGACCGATGAATAAGTGACTTCCCTTGCCATGGCGGGGCTGGAATAAACCAGCAGCCATGGCTGACCATACATGGTTATCTGCTGCCGATAAGTAAAGGGACTATCAGGATCAATCGCCTGGTCGGGCAGGTTGTCAAAAAGCAGATTGTCATTGTTGATGCTGTTACCGATATAAATCTGTAGATCCAGTCGTTCATCAGCAGTGTAAGGTTGCGTCAATGTCCCAGTGTCGTTTTCTTGTGTGAGGATACCCGCCATCATATTATTCATACGGAATGGGCTGTATGCCCAACCTAGAATGGCATCTTGTCGCTCTTCGATCGTACTTGCGGGCGCACCATTCTTATAGATCGGCACGTAAATCAGGACGCCGGGCTGAACATCCTTGCCGTTTTCCTGCATGAGCTGAACCTTGCCCGAGAGCGCAGGTTCGCCGGTATCCAGTGCACGTTGCATTGCTTCGTGGCGTATGGGCTCGGAATACATATCGTAGCCAAACGCTCGTTGGTTTCTAACATCAAAGGGTTCTAGGTAAACAATGGCGCTGTATACACTCCGTTCGCCCTCAGGTCGCACCATAAAGTCCGGAAAACCCTCTGCTCTTATGGTGCGAACTTCTTTTTGAAGGTCTTCGGGTTGGATATATTTGGCGAATCCCATGCCTTGAACGCCCTTGAGGGCGCCATCGGTGGTTAAGTGAGAAACAAAAGTGCGCCATTCCTCACGTGTAACGCCACTCGATGCGGCAAATAGCGCCTTAGCGGCCTTGAGATTAAGAGTGCGAGCTGCCAATCGTTCGTCGATTTTTATGCTGGTTTGATTGGCGACTGTGATGAAACGTTGAACTGCTTCATCTTGAATGCGATCATGTTCGGTGTAAGCCGCAGATAGCGTCAGGCATGCACCCACCACCAGCACCAGTACGACGACTAGGTGCTTTGAGTAACGCATTTGAAAGAAACTCATAAATTGATCTTACATGATGCAAAAAGTTTATGGCTTATTGCTTGTAGGCAGATTGAAGATAGGCGACAAGTAATTCAGGCCAAAATAACTGGTATCTAACCCACAGGGCGCTCGCATCCCTAGCGCCTTCGTTTCAGCTGTGGTGTTAAGCGGGGTCGCTATAAAGGCGTGTTTTTGGGTTTTGACCTGTTTGAACAGTTCATAAATGACCCCCTGAGCTACCGGCGACCTACTGGTGGTGCATTGCATCAGTGCGGACAAATAAAGAGATCGCTCAGCGGGCGTGAGCGTACCGACACCGGCGCCGTCCTGGATCCAGACGTTGATGCCCGATAGGTGATGAACCTGGCGTGTAAGATCAACGTAGCGTTGTGGGCTCATCTGCCCTGTAAAGAAGCTGCTGATATAGATAGGGCGGTTTTGAGTGTCGAGCCTGGCAATTTCAGCAGATGTATGTTTTAGGTAATCCATCAGCGCTTCCCGATTAGCGCCCAATCGCCAGCGTTTGTCATCAATTTCCAGAGGTAGGTACCAGCCCGAAAGCCGTTCCTTAGGAATCAGTTGTTGCCACTTGCTTACAAGAGCACGATCCTTCTCCCGAATCTTGCGGAAATAAGCCGGTAGTACGGTGCTGGGCTGTTCCAGTCGCTGAAAGGTGTCGCTGTCGGCACTAAGCCCGATAATCAGATTGAGACCAGCATCCAGTGCATCTTGAGCCCGTTGCTCAAGCCATGCGGCCTCCGTGCCGGTTGTGAATGCATCATCATGCCGTGTCCATTGAAAGACCAGCGTATCAATGCCGGAACGGTGTACTTGCCGGAACAGGGTGGGCCATGCGCTCTCATCGATAGCCATATGGGCCAGCAGTGGCTGGTAGATCATCGAAACAGCCGCGGAAACATGCTGAGTTGTAGCCAGCAAGCAAGCCATTGCCAGGAGCCATGTTCTAAAGAATCGCCGAATCATAGCCGTACCCCAAGAATAGCGAGGATGGCATTTTTGGCATTGAGGTAAGTGGTAAAGGCATGTTGCGCCTCAATTCCAAAAAAGTAACGGCTCGAATAAGCGTTGTATTTATCTTCCGATCGCCATAGGTTCCATCGCATCCCTAAACCAATACGGAAGTCATCACCCGTTACCGTATTCATGGTGTTCCATTGCAAATGCGCATATGGCTCAAGTGTTTCGGCATTGGGTAGTTTGAAGTGATAGCTGGTCCGGTAATCCGCTGTTAGGGTAGAGGTGCTGGCACCTAGGTAATAGGCCGCATCCAGGTACAGATTCTGGGCAAGCCAGCCCGAGCCAGTGGGGCGCCATTCATCGCTAAACCGACCCGAATTGAAAAAAGACCCGCTCGCGCGAACGAGTGTATCGCTGCGTGTTTGTTGAACATGATCGAGAGGGATCTGTTCTTCTGCAGCCAGATTGATGATCTGTTCTGAAAAAGGCTTCCAGCGTAGGCCAACACCGAGCATGGGTGCATTAAGCGGCAGGTCTGTGCTGTTCATGCCATTGCCAGAGAAGATGCGGCTGTAGGCAGAATAGGTTTTGCCGTTATCAATGCCCATGTCGCCAAGACGGTAAGCCGCCTCAGCCTGCCAGAAGTTGCGGTAAGACAAACCGGGTTGTGGGCTCCCGGTGAGTGGGGTCGCATTGTTAGAAGCGGCCCCATCGACATTAAAGGACCAGCGTCGTGCCAGATCCTCATTCATTCGGCGTAAACCGTACTCGGTATTAATATCCCGGTCACTCAGTTCATCGGCCGAACGACGCTGGTAGTCATCGACGGCCAGCTTGGAGAAATAGATGGCTTGGTCATTGACCCCAAGCTTTTGGTTCGTATAAGCAATCTGTTCGGTCAGTGCAATATCGTCTGGCCGGCCTTTTCGGGCAGCATTAAAGGCGTCATTCGCCTGGGTGTAATCACCGCTCCTATAAGCCGCAAAACCAAGATTAAATTGAATCTGGGTGTCGGTGGGCGCAAGCTGTGCAGCGGTCTCATAAGCTTGCAGTGACGCCGTCTGATGCGCCAGTTTATCTTCGACCAGCCCCAGCTTCTCGTAATAAGTCGGGTCGGGTTTCAGATTAATGGCAGCGTTTAGTTGTTCGGCGGCGCTCGCCCATTGCTGATCATGTATGTCGATCAGCGCCAGATTCCAGTAGTACCGATCCGTGAGCGGCGCATGAGATGTTTGATAGGCAACCGATTGCTGTTTGGCAAAATCGATATCACCCGCAACAATAGCCGTGGTCTGAGCGGCCAGTCGATCGGTGGGCGTGAATTGATCATCAGGCACTCTTTTCCAGGCATCGAGGGCTGTGCTGTAGTCTTCGGATTTGTAGGCGCTATAGGCCAGAAGCTTCAACGGATCTGCTTTTGGTTTGCTAGTCAGGCTTTGCTCTGCAGAATACTCGGCCAGACCAGGTTGCTGTCCATAGCATTGGCTGATATTCATCCAGTCCCTGGCGTTAAGACTGGCCTGGTAGGGCATGAACTGCTGCCGCAGACAACCGCACGCATTCAGATTTTTAAGCAGTTCAATCTGCTGCGAACGCTCTCGTTGCTCATCCAGCGGCTGGCATAGCTGTTGGGTATAACGTGAAGAGAAGAGTTCAGGTTGCTTAAGTGCAATAACGGACAGCCTACCCAATAGATTGGTTCGTGTTGATGTTGGATAGTTTTCGAATGGATAAGCCTGCATGAGCAGGGAAGCAGCAGGTAGTGTGTTCTGGTGTGTGCTGAGAAAGAACGTAACCCGGTCTAGCAATCCGGGGTTTGCATTGATTAACGGGGTGATCTGACGCAGGTAATCGTTGAGTGAATCTGGCGTGTTTTTTGTCTCAAGGCGACTCATGATTAACGCCACCTGGTTGTCTGTAAATTTAGGCGTATAGCCAATCAGATCCCCATCGGATACGAAGGGGCTCTTGGCAAGCGCTTCGACATAAACTGATTCGTCATACATGGAGTCAAAGCGTTTATCGATTCGGGACTGTATGTTTTTGAAATCAGCTTCGGATGAGGCTGCTCGCAATTTGCCGAGGTTTGATTTGTTCAGCGTTAACCACATTTGCCGATGTGCCGACTGCATTTCGACAGTTGCATTTCCCTCGTCAATCCAGGGCTGAATAATCGCTAATGCATCGGTTAGCTGCCGATTGGCTTCAAGAGCCAATGCATATTGCAGAGCAATTCGACGACTCTTCGGGGCCAGACGTTGAGCCTGCTCCAGCTCCTTCACCGCGGTGACATAATCGCCACGGGCATAAGCGTTGAGGCCTTTCTCAAGATGCGGGTAGCTCACGAACTGACTATAGTCAGAAATATCAGGATCTGCGCCTGATTTCTCGGGTGAAGATTCCTGAGCTATGGCACAACTCGCGCTAAGCATGAGGAACAAAGCAATACAGGCTGCAGATTTTTTGGCGACGTACCGATACATCACACAGCCCCGGTACGCATGCGGGTGATCAGTTCGGGGATCGTGAGCTGTAGTTTGCGCTGCTGTTCAAGCGCCTGGTCTAGTAGTGCCTCAGTGATGACGCCTTGCTTTACCAGATAATCGCCAACCCGGAGATAGCTGCTATCAAAATCAATAAACAGCGTACGCAAAGTTACAAAATCCAGTTGCCCCATGTTGGCAATAAGCTCTGCCAGCAGCACCTGAGACGATAGATACCGCTCCCAGAGGATTGGGGCATCGTCTGCCTTTAATCGCCCTTGCTGAACTGCATCCTGAATCAGCTTGTACTGGTTTGGCTCATGGGGTTCGGTGTACCAGTGCCTTAGACCTACCGTGACCTGACCACGGGGCAGAATCACATAACGAACTGCTTGACCCACCTTGCGATGAATTGCCGACAGGAGCACCGGATCAAGCCAGGACTCTGAACCAAGTACCAATGTAGCGTCCGTATCGCGCCCGATGGGCAAAATGGCATAACGCAGGGCTGTCTGGCTTGAAACAGCCTCAATCAGGCTTGGGCTGATGGCATAAGGATCAATGCTGTCTGCGGCAACGCCTGCCTGCAAGGCCACACACTCAGTCAGTGCCTTACTGCTCACCAAACCCTGTGCCTGCAGGTATGCGCCAATCTTTAAACCCGTGTCATTAGTGAGAATGGCGGTTTCTAGAGCTGCTTCAGTGATAGCGCCCCGGTTGACCAGAATTTCGCCAATGCGCTGCCTTGTACCCAGATCTGCATCGACTGTTGGGAAATCGTGGGTGGTCTTATCCCACGCAACGCGGTGGGGATCGCCCTCTCGGATAATCTGGCTAATAGCCCGGCAGTTGGCCATAAAGTTGATGTAGTTACCCCAGATCAAACGGGGTATAGAAAGCAGGCCCTGGAATAAACCGTAATAGATAGCAACAAAATAGATCCGTTGAAAGATTCTGTTGATAAAGAGGAGTGTATTGAGCCAGAACAGGGCGACTAACGTCGGGTTATCGGAAAACACCGACAAAAAATGGTAAGCATCGGGCCAGCAAGTCTGGTAAATCAAGAGCAGCACGATCTGAAACAGAATGATCTGGGCGAGGAAACTTGCAAAGTTTGCAACAACGCCTTTGCGGTCACGCCAGAGAAAGTAATTCAGAATCCAGGAGCTGGTCCAGCCGTGAGTCTTATAGCCCTGGAAGACGATACCAATGATCCACCGGGATTTCTGGCGGACGGCCGTGCTGATCGTTGCCGGAAAGTATTCCCTGACGCAAAGCACTTGAGAGGCGCGGTAGCCCATACCGAAGTGGCTGTGCTCATGCCACGCTTTGTGCGATGTGGTTGTTGCCGGGAAGCGGACAAAGACTTCCTTAAGGCCTTTGGCCTTCAGGCGGAAACCAATGTCGTAGTCCTCGGTCAGACTCTGCGTGTCAAAGGGAATGCCATCGCCTGACTTCAAGAGTTCAATCATGGCACGGCGGCTAAAGCAGGTGCCTACACCCGCGCTAGGTACTTGGCCTGCCAGCGCTTCACGTACAACAACATCTTTGCCATGAACCTCGGCAAACTCATCCATATAAGACATGCTCGTGAAGTTATGCCATTGCCGCTCGAAAGGGTAGACCGGAATCTGGATCAGATCCTTTCGTTCCACCAGATAATTAAAAAGCCGCAGCTCCAGACTTGAAAGTACATCTTCGGAGTCATGCAGAATAAAGCCTGCAAACTCGATATTGCAGCGACGCTCAAAAACAAGAATTGCCTCGACGATATTATTCAGGCAATCGGCCTTGCTGGTGGGGCCCGGTCGTGCACAAACGACCTTATGAACATTCGGGTAAACGGCACAGACAGCATCAACTTCACTTTGCGTCTCGGGGTCGTTAGGATACGTGCCTACAAAGATGGCGTAATTTTCGTAATCAATCGTTTCGCTGGCTAGCTGAGCCATATTGCCGATGACCCCGATTTCGTGCCAGGCCGGCACCATAATCGCTAATGGTTTTTCGCGGCAGGTGTGTAAATCAAGGTGCGATAGGGGCGCGTGGCGCCGATAGATAAAAAGAGACCGCCAGAGATGCCGGCACCAATAAACCAAGTCGATGAAAAGATCATCGAGACTACTTATAGCGATGATGATCCCAACCACAATGGCAATCATCTTCACTGCATATAAGTAAATCGAAAATAAATCGACCAGCCACATAAAGCTTTGGATTGAATATTTTAATTCTAATGTTTGATACTATCACTCATAAGTTATACAAACCCCTGTTTAAGCCAATCCGGTTCAAATTAAAGTACAAATTCTGTGCATGTCCTCTAGTAAATTTCGGAATAAAAATTGGCTTTAACCTAGGAGAAAACTATTAAAGTTCTGACGATATTCGGTACGCGCCCCGAGGCTATTAAAATGGCCCCTCTGGTACGTGCGCTGGCGGCAACCCCAGGTGTTGAATCTTGTGTGTGCGTCACCGGCCAACATCGCCATATGCTGGATCAAGTACTGTCGCTCTTTGAGATTGAACCGGATATCGATTTAAAGGTGATGACGACTAATCAAACCCTCAATGGGTTGTTTGCCCGCATTATTGAATCAACCAATAAGCTATTGATGCAATCGCGTCCGGACTATGTACTGGTGCACGGCGACACCACCACGGCTGCAGCCGCAACCTTGTCAGCGTTTCACCTGGGCATTCCGGTAGGGCACGTTGAAGCAGGGCTAAGAACGGGAGATGTATTTAGGCCATTTCCCGAAGAAGCCAATAGACGCGTCATCGATGTCATGAGCAGTCTGATGTTTGCCCCGACAACAACAGCCAAACAATGCCTGGTGCAAGAAAAACTCAGTGGCCGCATTTATGTCACCGGCAATACGGTGATTGACGCCCTTTCCTATGTGGCGGATCGTCTGGATCGAGACACCGGTGTATCGGCTGGGGTTGCGGCGCGATTCCCGTTTATTGATAATAATAAACGCATGGTGCTGGTTACGGGGCATCGGCGAGAAAACATTGGCGATGCCTTTGTGCAGATTTGTGATGCGCTTAGGCAGATCGCAGAAGATAAGACATTGCAAATCGTTTACCCGGTTCACTTAAATCCACGCGTCCGTGACACAGTCATGCCGATGCTTTCCGGTCGCGCTAATATTCATCTGATTGAACCCTTAGACTATCTGGAATTCGTCTGGATGATGAAGCAATCAACGCTCATTCTTACGGATTCTGGTGGCATTCAAGAAGAAGCACCGTTTCTGGGAAAGCCCGTGCTCGTTTTGCGGGATGTCACTGAACGGCCTGAAGCGGTGGCGGCTGGAGCCGTTCATTTGGTTGGCACGGATAGCGTTCGAATCGTTCAAAGCGTCCGACGTGCTCTAGAAAGAATGAATCAGCAGGTGCGTGTAAGCCCTTATGGTGATGGCTTCGCCTCTCAGCGAATCGTGGATGCCCTTTGCGGTTTACCCGTCAGCGAGTTCTAGACGATTTCTGTTGCTGGCGTCTGGTAAAACTGCCACCGGTTCTTACCCGTTGTCTTTGCCTGATACATCGCCCTGTCTGCCAACTCGATGAGGGTACTTGAGTCAACACCATGCGTGTGACTCACGCAGACGCCAATGCTTGCCGTAATATGAACTAAGTGACTATCGATGAGTACTGGTTGTGCTAGATCGGTCAGTACACGATCTAACAGTACCTGACAGTCCTCCGAGGAATGTAGTTCAGTAATTACTAGTACAAACTCATCGCCTCCGATACGGGCTACCGTATCATGCTGACGAAGCGAAAGCGTAAGTCGTTTTGCTGCCTCCAAAAGCAGTGCATCGCCAGCAGCATGGCCAAATTGATCGTTAACTTTTTTAAACCCATCTAGATCAAGATAACAGATGGCTACCTCATTATGAGAGCGGTCGGCCAGGGCGAGTGCTTGATTTAGACGGTCTTTCAGCAAGTGCCGGTTAGGAAGGTGCGTTAAAGCGTCATAAAAGGCGGCGGCATGAAGAGAATCATTCAGTGCCTCCATTTCATTTTGCGAGTTGGTCACATGACTGTAGGTGTTTCGGAGGCTATACCCTACGATCAGCAGCATCACCACTGCGCTGAGGCCGAGAATAAGCGAGAGCTTTTCATGGATGCCATCGAGCAGCGCACTGTCTGATGACACGGCAATCTTAATTTTGATCCAACCGGCATTCTTGAGACCGCCAGAAGGCTGCATGATTTCAAGGGTTTGGTCGTAAGTTGTTTGCGATGGTTTAAGATCCGGTATCGTTTTACCGATGTGGTTGTAACTAATGGTAGCACTGCCGGTGACAGGATCACGCTGGACTTCAGATAGAATTACACCCTCTGCATCTGTCACAGTTGCAGAGAGTAGCTGCGCATTAGACATGAATTGCAGCAGCTGTACCTCCAGTTGTGCAAAGTTCCGAATGATCAGGTTCTCTTCTACCGCATTGGCTAGGCCATTTGCTAGAGCCTTGGCTGTGCGCTCTTGTGACTGATGCACCAGTTGATTCGTCTGCTGATAAGACCAGATGCCTACAAAGCATAGGGCCGTCAAAATAGCGAAAGAGGCCCATAGACCAACACGAATAAAAGACCAGTGGTGCCGTAAACCACGGTTGCTGAGTTCAAACGGAAGTTCAGATTTATTCATCCAGAACAACCAGCGTATCAAGATTGAGTTGTTCCAGCGGGAGGTAATCCTTCTGATACGACACTGGAATCGGCTCGTTGAGCTGTACGCCACTAAGCAACGTGCGACCAGTCTCGGTTTTGCTGAGCGCAATAAAGCTCTGAAGCACTTTATCTCTCAAGGCCGGTGAAACCTTTGTGCTCGTTATGATGGGGTGAGACCGGTAGCCCGGAGACTCATAAATCACCCTTAATTTTCTTTGAATGTCTTCGGGTTCCGCGTCTAATGTTTTGTTAACGCCACCACCCGCAGCTGCCTCAGCGATTAAGACACCGCGATAGACATTGCTATGAGTTTTAACGTAGTTGGCTCGTATAGAGATATTGAGCGCTGCGAGTTGTGCACGCACAAGCAAGGAAGCAGCAAAGGCATTGGGTGCAGGAAAATCAACGCGTTTTCCTTGTAAATCCGCTAGGCTTTTTACATTGCCATCACTCTTGGCTACAAGTATGCCCGTTAATAGCGTTGAGCCATCGGCTAAAAGGGGTTTGTAGCCTTTGGCCTTATAGGCCATCACGGCATGATAGGGGTTGGCGTAAGCAAACTCCGGAGTGCCGCTCAGTAGATAACGTTCAAATTCGGGAATGGATGGCTTGATAACGAGATCAAAACATTGGCCACTTGCTTTGCCTATCTCTTCCAATACCGGCGTCCAACGCGCAAAGAGTATGGGGGCAGGGAACTGTGGTACTGGCGCAAAAACCAGTGGGGCATTGGTACGAGTTTGGTCACCGTAACAGACGGCATGGGTAATGCATGGCAGTGCTAACAAGCCTGAAAATGCAACCATACGTAACATCATAAGGTGCCCTCCAGGGGCTGAAGCGCCTGCGGTAGCTGCAACACATCGTTTAGCGAAACAGCTTTATGGTACAGCCATCCCTGTGCATGGGTACAGCCAAACAGAACAAGCAGGTCGCGCTGCTGAATTGTTTCAACGCCTTCAGCAGTAATGTCGAGATTCAGCGCGTTGGCCAGGCTGATAATCAGTCGCACAATTTCTTCACCCTTGCTATCCGTAATATTGGCGACAAATGACGCATCAATTTTTAACCGGTGAAGTGGGAGAGACGTCAAACGAGAAAGCGATGAGTAACGTGTGCCAAAGTCATCAATTGCCACGTGTACGCCGCAATTGATGAGACGCTCTAACTTGGAAACCATATCTACATCTAAATCGACGATATCTTGTTCTGTCAGTTCAAGTTCAAAGTGGATCTGGCCTTCATTTTGCTGATTTGTATATGTTTCAATAGTGTCGACAAGCATATTGCTGTGGAAATCTGCGGGTGATGCATTGAATGCAATCTTGGCGCCTGGAAACCGCCGCCTAATTTCCTCAGAGTCTTTAAGTACACCCGATAAGATGCATTGCGTTAGTTCGTTCGAGAGACGCAAGTTTTCAATGATCGGCAGAAATTCACCTGGATAAATCCAGCCGAGTTCAGCATCATTCCAGCGTGCCAAAGCTTCAAAACCGGATATTTTTCCGGTAACCATGTCAACTTCGGGCTGGTAGAACGGTTTGATGTCGCAAAGCTTTAATGCTGTAGCAATCCGTTCTTCGATTTGCCTCGTACGAATGAGGGTTGCGCCTAACCGTTGATCAAAGATCACAAAAGATTGGCGTGAACGGCGCTTGGCCTCGCGATGCGCGTACTCGGCGCAAAAGATTAGATCGTTCATGTTGCTTGCGTCTTCAGGGAAGCGCGCAACGCCCATCGTCAGAGAGATGGGAATCTGTGCGTTCTGATGACTGATATTGAATCGGGTCACCTCTGCCGTAAAGTCATTTAACGCGGCATCGTCCATTTCAACCCATGCCACAAACTCATCGCCCGAACGTCTTGATAACAGATGTGGGTCTGGTAAAGCACGCTTTAGAACAGAAGCAGTTTCCCGGATAGTGCGATCGCCGATGTCATATCCGTAGATATCATTAACGTGTTTCAGCTTGTTAATGTCAATGCTAATAAACATTAGTGGGCGAGCTGTTTCTTCAGGTTCGCTCAGTCGCAAACCAAGATCTTCTAGAAAGCGTGCGTAGACAGGTAATCCCGTTAGCGCATCTTCGTACGCCATCTTGCGTAACTTTTCTTGTGAAACAGCCTGGTCTGATAGTAACGACTCAAGCGTCTTGACGACAGTATGGACCCCGTCACTGCTTCTACTGTTCGGATTGAACTCTTCATCACGCGATGCATTGATCTCAATTTGCGGGCGTTCGCCAGAAAAAATCATGCGCGCGTAGTTAACAAGTTGATCCAGCTGTTGCGTTAGTTGCTCTGCGAAATTTCGAAGCCATTGTTCGGTACGGCGTAAGAAAAAGTAGCCAAAGACAATCATTAGCGCTAGCAGAGCGGCGATCGCGGTGAGATCTGTCAAAAGGCTTGTGGCATAACGAGTGTCGTAGCTGAATTGGTAGCCACCTACGTCGATGCTGTCGTTATATTGCTCACTCAACATCCACCAGGGGTCTTCGGAAAAGGCGGGCTCTAAGTTGAACGCAAAGTGTAAGGGCAGACTAATGGTTGATTTTTGTAGCGATGCATTTACAGAAAATTGGGTTAGCAGATAGCCAATAGGTTCTTCGCTAAGCGGCGACATCACCGCAATGAGCATGAGTAATAAATCCTGTGAGTCACTGGTGTGAATAAGCTTAACAACGACACCGTTTTTAGGCAGATCAGCAATGGCTCCCTCGGCTAGATTTAATGCTTTCGTATCGACATCAGGTGCAGTAATTGATGCCCGTCCTTTATAGTCGAGCAACACGAACCGGGTGCCCTGCATGCGGTTAAGTTGTTGAAAAAGAGGCTTTAGCACTGACTCATGGCTGAAGCTGTCCATTAAACCGGTCCATAAAATCGGTGAATGAATGAGCGTATCGGCCTGGGTGAGTGTTGCTGAGAGCTCTGTGCGGAGCTGGGTGCGAACCAGATCGCTTTGTGCCAAGAGGTTGCGTTGGGTGTTGTACAGAACAAACGTGCTGATAAGAATCAGCAAAATGCCTGCGGTCATAACCGCATATTTTTTTACGATTCGTATGAACTGATGTTGAATCTGGTAGCGAATTGATCCTGTCATAGAAAATTCCTAGCGGATCGGAACGATGCTACCGTCCGGTTTGATTCGGGCAAATAATACCTGGTGGCTATCGAGTGCGTCGTGGTTTGTTCGTGTAAATGGCGGCGCATAGCGTTTGATCGCACCATCCTGTGCCGGAAGCTTCTCGAGCGCATTACGAATGGCCGTACCTTGGGTAGACTTAGCCGTGTTAACCGCGTTCGCAAGCAAATAAATCATGTCATAAGCCTGTGCAACGCCTACCGGGCTGCTGATGAATTCAGGCTTTTGAACGTTGTCGGCGGTCATGGCCTTCCGTGCAAGGGCCTGAGCTTTTGGTCGGGGATTATTAACAAACGAGAAGGTTTGAATCACTCGCAGGTCAACATTGTTCAAAGCGTCGCCGGTCATTTCGGCAAAAGCACCGCCGGTAATGCCCCAATGGGCTACAACAGGCAGTCGCTCATTTTTGGGGCGGGCAGCCAGTTCTTTAATAATAAGAGCGCCTTCGGCTTCATTCGCGATCATGACTATGGCGGCGGCTTGGTTTGCCGAGCATGCATCG
>ERZ1034365.323-NODE-323-length-26776-cov-3.888722_pt1 | contig 26776 bp, 23 predicted proteins | sample MGYA00520615_ERZ1034365 | MGnify/ENA primary metagenome ERZ1034365 (study PRJEB33736, sample SAMEA104284505) | Azolla filiculoides | biome: Urban; feature: Water surface; material: Ditch water | place: Netherlands | collected 2015-10-28 | depth 0-0.1 m ...
TATAACCCTACTTATTCTCCTAGCCGCTTCTTCAGTCGGAGTTGTTTTTGCTACTGATGCCGGAACGAGCACAAAGGTAATAGTAACTGAAATTCTTCCTTGAATGACGAATTGTAAGTGCTTAAGAGAATGAACTGATTCAGATTGAGCAACATCTACATATACAAGTGATGCACTTGATGCAGCTGATCCAAAATGCTGAACTCCTCAAACAAGAAAATATGAATGTACTATCGAACAGGGTTTTGGAAGTTTTACGAGTATTATGGGTTGAATTATTAAGTGGCTCATCTATGTAGGATATGCACTTTCTGTACTCTGAGTAACCCTCTTTGGTATAGCATATACTGTTATGGGAAAAGACTCTGACCAAGCAAAACATCTCAAAACTTGGCTTACGAATATTGCTATCGGTTTTATTGTACTTTTTTTCTTTCAACAGATACTTGTTATTCTTGCTCCTTGGGTATTTCAATAAATATACATACCATCTGACAATAAAACTCCCAACCTGGGAGTTTTATTTTTCCCCCTTGAAAAGTGACTCTTTTTCTCTATCATTCAACAGAATTATCTCTCTTTTTCTCTCTTCATGCTTCCTGAAAATCTCAAAGAAGATATTATCCAACCGGACTGAATGATATGAATATATCCGATAATTTCTCCAATAACTTGGTGAATTATTTTGATTGGTGGCTTTCTTTTCATAGGCTATTACCTATACCTCTATCGTGCAAACAAACGCGCATACCAAATGTTTCATGAAAATCTCAAAGTACAATACAAACAAAAGATGACAGATATTTCATTCGAGGAATATGAATATTCAGCAAGGGCTTCATATGTTATACGATCTTTCTTAGATGAAATGAAGAAAGAAATTACTTGGATATTTCATACTCCAAAAGAAATTAAAAATTCTCTCCATGAGAAATATATTCAAGAGTTTTTTTCACTCATAGAAAAAACAGAATATCAGGAAGGCGAGGCAAACAAATCTCAAAAAGAAGAAATTTATAAAAAATCCATTATCCTTATTGATTCCTATGGACTTTATCAGTAACATCATCTTCCTACAACCATATTTTCTTTTTTTACTTATTCTTGTACCCTATATTTTGTGGCAAGAAAGAAAAAATCAATCTCCAGGATACCATGCTCCAAATATATTCTTTTCAAAGATTTGAAACACACATGGAATATACTGGTATTGAAATATACTTGGAAAATGATGTATTCTTACACTTGTTATTTTTCTTCTTGCACAACCAGTTACTCCTTTTCATAAAACAACAGTTCAAAAAAATTGAATCGATATTGCTGTTGCTTTTGATACCTCAAAATCCATGCTTGCTGAAGATATAATACCAAATAGAATCGAATCAGCCAAAAAAGTAGTGATAGACTTTATAAAAAATATACAAACCGATCGAGTTTCTCTCATAATATTTGCTGGGAAGCCTTTTATTTCATCACCACTCTCATTTGATTACAGTGCTCTAATTGATATCGTTAGCACGATAACAACCGATACCATAAAACAAAATATCCCATGACTATCTGGAACTGCCATTGGGGATGCTTTATTAGTAGCTATAGAGCAGTTAGAAGAAAAAAGTCCAAAAGCAGAGTTATGAGATCGTGAAAAAGTAATTATCCTTCTCACTGATGGAAAGGCAAATATATGAACAGATCCTTCCATAGTAGGAAAGTTGGTGAAAGAAAAAAATATCAAAATATATCCAATAGGAATTGGTGATCCTACATGATCTGAACTTTTTACAACCGATAAAAATGGGACTAAGCAGTATTTTCGTTGACCCGATGGAAAACCAATAAAAGCAGATCTTGATGAAAATATGATGAAAACCCTTGCAAATATTACCTGAGGAGAATACTATAATACCAAAACAAACAATGCTCTTGAGTTCGTTTTTTTGGAACTATCAAAGAAAATTAAAAAACCAATCGAAACAACACGAACAACTTCGTATATATCATACTCGAAAGAACTTCTTGTTTTTATTCTCATCATCTCATGTACTATACTTATACTTGAAAAGAAGAGTAAACCAATAGGGATTCCCTAGAAAACTTATACATACTCAATTCCATATTTCTGTAACCAAGCAAATAATCCATTCAGCTCAGTAAGTGAAAATTTTGTATCCTTTTCAGAACCCCCAATTTCTATCCATATTTTAATAGATCATTGAGTTTGTGATTCTAAGTAAGAACGAAGAAGGAGAAGTTCATCTTTCGTCCAAAAAGAAGGTACATGAATGGTATATTTGTCCTGTTTGGAAGCCACTGTACTTTTTATTCAATCAGAATCTTCTTTTTGAGGTTTTTTGACTCAAAGATGATCCTTTGCAAAATCTCGAAACATCGTAATAGTAAAAGATTTTATATCATTTGGCATTACAGAAATTTCACCACTTCCATCATTAAATCGAACTCTTCAATCGACCACTAATATCATATCTTCCTGAAGTTTATCAACAAATTGTTCATAGGATTTTGGGAAAACTACAACTCGAAAAATAAAACCAATACTCTCACAAGTTGCAACCACCATCATTCATCCTGACTTTGTTTGTATCTTTCGAACTTCTCATACTACTCAAATAACTCGAACTTTTGGTATATCTTCATATTTTTTTGCTGACTTCTTTTCATTTTTCTCAATTCAATCAGATGGATTTTCTGGTGACACATCAACTGACGGAGACTCTTCTTGAGGCGATTGAACTATAATATTCCCATCTTCATCAAATTCAATCCCATCCGCTTTATCTTGCATCTTTTCTTGAAATTCCCGAATAAGATGAAGATTTGTACTTCTTTTTTCAATAAATGCATCTAAACCAGAAAGTGGATGTCACGATACTGGATATCCTATAGTTATTCGTTCTCATTTTATACATTCTTCAAATGACATAGGAAGAGAACTTGTGAGTTGAAATGCATGTTCAGAATTCGCCTCTCCCATATCAAATAACCCAATTTGAAAACTCTCATTTTTTGATTCAAGTTCACGCAAATATGCAGTAATTTTTGTAATAGAAGCAAGAAGGGAAGCACGTTCACCAAGGGAGTCTAGTGCTCATGAAAGAATCAAAGATTCAAGAGATTTTTTATTAATAACTTCACTTCCTGTTCGTTCTATCAAATCAGTAATACTTGTAAATTTCTCATTTTTTCTCGCAGCCTGAAGTGATGTGATTGGACCATCACCCAATCATTTTATTGCCTTCAATCCAAAACGAATATGCTCATTATCAATAAAGGTAAAATGTTTCATTGATTCATTAATATCAGGAGGAAGCACTTGAATTCATTTTGACTTTGCCTCTTCAATTTCCATACGGATACGATCCGTATCTTCCTCATCACTTACCATAAGGGCTGTCATAAACTCTGTAGGGTAATAATGCTTCATAAAAGCTGTCTGATATGCAATCATAGAATAACAAGCAGCATGAGATTTATTAAATCCATAACCCGCAAATGGTTCAATAATTTCATCAAATATATAAACTGCAAGTGGTTCCGGATGTCACTGCATTTTCGCAGCATCTATGAATTTTCATCGTTGCTCCATAAGAAGTTCATACTTCTTTTTACCGATTGCACGACGGAGAATATCGGCTTCACCAAGAGAAAATCCAGCAAACGCTTGCACAAGTTGCATGATTTGCTCCTGATACACAGCAATACCCTGAGTTGGTTTTAGAATAACCTCAAGAGATGGATGCGGATATTCAACTTTCTTTCGTCCATGTTTTCGATCGATAAAATCAGGAATATATGCAAGAGGCCCTGGACGATACAAGGAAACCATAGCAATGAGATCTTCAAAACAGTTTGGCTTTAATTGTTGCAAGTATTTTCTCATTCCTGCTGATTCAAACTGAAATACTCATGTTGTATCACCATGAGAAAACACTTGGAATACATTCTTATCTTCATAATCAATCTGAAGAAGATCAACATCTTTCTTATGAATTTCCTGAACTATTCGACGAGCTCTATCAAGGATGGTAAGATTTCGTAATCAAAGAAAATCCATCTTTAAGAGTCCAAGTTCTTCCAGTGGTCATGCTGAAAACTGTGTTACAGTAGAATTCGGATCCTTTGGTGGTGGTTGTATTGGGCAAAAATTTGTCATCGGCTCAGGTGCAATAATTACAGCACAAGCATGTACTCAAAGCTGACGAACAGATCACTCTAAACGAAGAGCACTGTTAATAACTTTTGTATATTTTTCATCTTCTTCATATGCTTTTCTAAATTCTGTAGATTCCTCAAGGGCTTCTTTTAAGGTAATCCCGGGTTTTCCAGGAATAAGTTTTGCAAATTCGTTCATATCAGAAAAGGGGATTCCAAAACCTTTTCCAGCATCCTTTACAGCTGCACGTGCAGCAAGTGTACCAAAAGTACACACTTGGGCCACATGATCGTGACCATACTTACCACGAACATAGGTGAGTACTTTATCTCTTCAGGTATCAGAAAAGTCCACATCAATATCTGGCATAGATACTCGAGCAGGATTCAGAAAACGCTCAAAGAGCAGCCCATACCGAAGAGGATCAATATCCGTAATTCCTGATAGATAAGCAAGAATAGCTCCTGCTGCTGATCATCGTCCTGGTCATACTGGAACCCCATTATTCTTTCAATATCGAATAAAGTCAGCTACAATACAAAAATATCCATTAAACCCCATAAGCTCAACTACAGTAAGCTCATACTCCAAACGGGTAATAATCGATTGTTCCTCTCGGGATAATCCAGATACTATTATCTTCTTTTCAGTTGGATAATATGCAGAAGAGAGGTCATAAAGTTCCTCTACGCTCATTTCCGAAAGCTTTTTATCAGGACGAGTAACCTGAAGTTTATGAATCAAGAGCGTAGCATTCTCTTGATTTAAAGTGAATCCGTAACGATAATTCAACCCATCAATACACATTTTTCGAAGTAACCATTCTTCTTTTTCAAGTTTAATATAATCTCATGAAGGAAGGGTGGAGATATACGTAGAATACTGAATTTCTTCTTCTTGGGAAAGAGGAAAAACTGGAATTCGATAGGAACCATAGTCAATAACAATATCAATAAGACTCGCAATTTTAGAACTATTTGTATACGCTCTTTCTGTATATACAAATAGTTCTTCCATTTCTCTACTTGATCGAATACTATAATCTCAACCAAGAAGTGTAGGCCTATCTGGATCATCAAGTGGACGCCCATCTGCTACGCAGGCAACAAGATCTTGTGACTCTGCATCATCCAGTTCTCAATAATAGGAATTATTCGTTCCAACAATTTCATATCCATATTGTTTTGAAAGTCGAAGAAATTCTTGATTTACCTTTGGTTGGATTGATATATCTGGATGTTCCTGGAGTTCCAAATAAAAACCATCCACTCAAAAAAGTGAAATATAGTAGTTAATACGTTCACATATAAAGTCATCACTCCGTCCAGTAATAACATGCTGTGCAATTTCTCCATACATTGATCCAGAAAGTCCTATAATATCAGATTTATACTTTTCTAAAAGTTCAAAATCAATACGTGGACGTCCATTCCAATATCATTCAACCTGAGAGGCGGTTACGAGTTGAATAAGATTTTTATATCCATTATAATTCTTTGCAAGGAGAACAATCTCGTAGAGCTCATTATCCTTATCTCGATTTGATCTTCATTTTTTTGAAAGAGTAAATTCAACACCAATAATTGGTTTTATTCATTGTTTTTTGCATGCCTTATAAAATTCAAAAGCACCATATAAATTCCCATTATCTGTAATAGCAATTGCAGATTGTCCAAGTTCTTTTGCTCGTTTCGCTAGACCTTCTGGAGTTCAAAGACCTTTCTGAAAAGAATAGTGTGTATGGCAATGAAGATGAACAAATGACATAACAATAATAAAAAGAAAATGGAAGAAAAAACCTCATAATGAGGTTTTTTAATGAAAGAATCGAATCTTATCTGCATTTGGATGACAACGAAGCTTCTCAAGTGTTTTTGCCTCAATTTGACGGACTCTTTCACGAGTAACACCAAACTCTTTTCCTACTTCTTCAAGGGTATGAATATCTCAACCATCGAGTCCGAAACGCATAATTATAATCTTTCTTTCACGTGGAGTAAGAAAATCAAGCATTTCATACAAATTTTCCTTAAGTATTGAGAGGTTTGTGGCCTTCTCAGGAGTAAGATACTTATCATCCTCTACGAAGTCACCAAGAGTGGTATCTTCTTCTCCACCAACGGGAGAATCAAGAGATAATATATCCTGGGAAATACGCATAATCTGACGAACCTTTCGAACATCCATATCAAGCTCGAGTGCAAGCTCTTCCATAAGTGGTTCACGAGCAAGTTCCTGTGTAAGTCGACGAAATGTATGATTAAAACGATTAATTGTTTCTACCATATGAACTGGTACGCGAATCGTACGTGCCTGATCAGCTATGGCACGAGTTACTCATTGACGAATCCACCAAGTTGCATAGGTAGAAAATTTAAAACCTCTATCTGGATCAAATTTATCAACCGCACGAAAAAGACCAACATTTCATTCCTGAATAAGGTCAAGAAGTCCGAGTCCACGACCCATGTATTTTTTCGCGATTGACACCACAAGACGAAGATTTGCTTCTGCCAATTTTCTTCGTGCCTCTTGATTTCATTGTTGAATTAATTTTCCAAGACGAACCTCTTCTTCTGCATCAATCAAAGAAAAACGTCCAATTTCATTCAAATACATTCGAATAGAATCATCTGAAATTTCAGATAAATCAATCTCATCATTTTTTTTATCTCCTGTAAAAAGGGTATCTTTATCAAGAGAATCAACAAGTTCAATATTCAGTTTTGCAATACGACTGTATACTTCATCCATCAGTTCAATATCTTCTTCTGCATGAGGGAGAGCACTCATAACCTCATCATATGTGAGCTTTCATTCAGCTTTTCATTTTTTAATAAGCAACTGAAGATTCTCTGAAAGTCCATCCAAAAATTCTTGAGGCACTGATACATCTATAAACTTTTTCAAAATCTTCTCGCGTTTTTTACGACCGAATACTCCCGGTAAATGAGCTGTTTTAGGGTTATGGTCATCTGTTCATTCCTCCTCTCATTCCTCCTCAGAAAAATCATCAGAAAAATCATCAGAAAAATCTTCTTCTTCAGAAAAATCATCACTTCCACCTTCAATAATAAGATCTTCCTCTTCATGAATAGCATCTGAAATATGATCATATGTTTTCTTTTTTATTGCCTCCTCAGAAGCAACATCGAGCATATTTTCAATATCAAGAACACTTGCATCGAGTGAAGTAAGATCTATTTCCTCGATACCATCACTTATTGATTTATTATTTGAGTTTTGGAGGTTCTTTTTTGTTGCCATGAATCAAAATTTATAAGTAAACTAGGGGGATTTTTATGCGAAACTATTATTTTTTTAAGATATCAGGCTTTATTCCCAATGTAATTGCCTTTTTTATAAGCTCATTATATACTTGTGCGTACTCAAGACTCTCCAAGGAAAGTCAATAGAGAAGTGTATTTTTCTCTTTCTGGAGAAGGAGTCCATGAAGAAAACGTATAAGATCAAGGCATTTTTTGACTATAGAATCATGAGAAAGAGAACTATTTTCCTCTTCTATCATAAGATCAATAAATCAAATATACTCTTCTTGTTCCTCAGTATGAGGAAGCTTCTGAATCACAGATGTAAGTAACGAAAAATTCCTCTCTTCCGAGAGATCACGTTCAGTATATCGAAAATGTTCAGAAAACAAATCAAAAAGATGATATTTTCTAATATACACCGCTAATGTATCTATTGGGGAAATACTTTCATTTGTTACCAATGATTCATCTGTACTTGGTTTTTTTATTCATCGTTTAATATTTTTATACTCTCCATAGAGAATATCAGGCGTTATATCAAGAATCTTAGCAATTTCTCGAATATGAATATCTACTTCAATCTGTGAATGAACATGAACAATAGAATGGAGACAACTTGATATCAATGCTTTTTTTCATACCAAAGAAGCAATATCGAATTTTTTTCTTCCTTCAGATAAGTAAAATTGAACTGGAGTAATTGCATGCTGAATGCATTCTTGAAATTCTCCTCACCCCTTTATGAACTCATCTGGATCTTTTCCGTTTGGTATCTGAACAATATGAACATCAATTTCTTCATTTAAGATATTCTCTAAACTCAAAAAAGTAGCTTGAATCCCAGGATTATCACTATCTAAACAAAGATAGATATGTTTGGTGAATCGTTTTAGTCATTTCATATGATCTTTGGTAAGAGCTGTTCCACTTATCCCAACTGCATACTCATATCATGCCTGATGGAGTGTTATAGTATCCATCTGTCATTCAACAATTAAAACCTTATCTGCTTTTGTAATAGCATTTTTTGCTAAATGAAGACCATATAGTATGGAACTCTTGTCAAAAATATGAGAAGCAGGGGAGTTAAGATACTTTGGTAAAGCATCATCCATCACTCTACCAGTAAAAGCAACAACATGACCTAAAAAATTCGCTATTGGATAGACTATTCGACCAAAAAACTTATCACGAGTTGGACTTACAAAAAGTCATGAATCAATCATGAATTTTTCATCAAATCATTGTTGTTTCAATGAAAAAAACAAATCCCTTGGATTATTTGAGAATCAAAGCTGGAATCGAGCAATAGTGTCATGAGTTAATCACCGATTCAAAAGGTAATTAAGGGCTTTTTTATTCTCTTCTTTATAGATAGATTCATTGTAGTAGATAGACGCTTGTTTATATAAGGCAAATATATCTGCAGTTTTTTCACCTTTCTCTTTTAAAAAATCAGTTTTTAATTCTATTCCTGCATCTTTTGCGAGAATCTGAACCGCCTCACCAAATTCAAGTTTTTCAATCTCCATCAGAAAACGTATTGGACCTCCTCATTTATGACAACTAAAACAATATGCAATATTCTTTTGTGGAGATATAACAAAGGATGGGGTCTTTTCTTGATGAAATGGACAATTAGCCTTATAGTTTACTCAGGCTTTTTTTGTCTGAATATAGCGATTTACGATATCAAGGATGTTTACGCGTGATTCAATATCTTGAGATAAGCTCATGAAAATGGGAATTATTTTTTATCAATAATGAACTCTATATTATCAGGATTGGATGAGACTCGTGTAAGCCAGAAAGGTGAAAAATTAATACGAACCTTAGCAATATTTGGGTCATTCACCAATTTGGAAACTGCTTCTTTTTCGGTTGTATTTGCTATCATGGCTTTTAATTTTCTTGTCAGATTATTCGAGGAATTTTCAAAATCATAGGTCATATTTACATTTACCTCTGCTGTTGCTTTAATTGCTTGTTCAGTTCGATTGAGGATACTCGATATTCTCAATGAATTTACATCAGTTCATAATTCTTTTTCCGTACCATAGAGCATTCTATCATGAAGAACCTGAGAAAGATATGAGAGAGTTTGCTTACGATCGTACACCAATCCTTGCACCAAAGCTTTTGCATCATAACTAATTTCTTCTCTTTTTTCTCACACTCGAATCACCTCGGTAGTATGGATTTCTTCTCATGTAAAAGTAATAGTATCTCCACCAAAAATAATATAATCCTCTCACGATTCTGTATTTCTCTTTTTTAGTTCAGATGCAAGTGTATCATACGCGATTTTTTTCATCTGTTCTTTCATGATATTTTCAAATTTCACAAGCTCATCTTGGGTTACAATATGTACTTTAGGGCTCTCTCATCATACAAAATCTTCTCGAGTCTTTGCGTAAATATACTCTCTATTAAATTTTAAACCAGGCATCGTTAATGTTGTTCATTCTACGATATTTCCTCGATCTCAAACCATATTGCCTGAAACATCAAATGGATCAGCAGAGATAATAGCATCGACCGTTCAGAGAACAGTCACCCCATTCTGAACACGCTTCCCTGGAAGTGTAATCCAAACACCTGCTCGATAAACAATCCCATCATCCGTTACAAATCGAGTATCTGGTCGAAACACCTGCTCATTCGAAAGTTCATTATAGAGGGTAATTTTTCATTTTGCATTTTGAGTGCTATTTGGATCAATTTGCTGTACACGAAAAGTTGCATGATGATTTACCGGAACAGTCATAACACGAGTTCGTACAATATTTTTTCAATCAGTTTGAAGTGCTACATTTTGGGTTAAAAGTATATTAGCAGGAATGGATTTTACTGACACCTCAGGCGTAATATATACGTATGTCTTTGATACGGTAAAATAAAAAATAAAAAGAAGAAGGGATACCGAAACAATAAGTCCTGCCATTATCAAAATAACATTCGAATTTTGATAGTTTGTAGCAAGGGCATAGGTTCTTGGATTTCTTTTATTAAAAATAACATAACTAATATATGAAAAAAAGCGTTTTAGTTCATATATAAGATACTCTAAAAAAGTAAAGTTATGTCGCAATATATGTGTTTTTGCATATTGCGTATTAAAACTCATACGTTCATCTTTAAATGAGGTTTTCAATCATGCATTTTCGGCAATCCTGCAGAGAGCATTATCAGATGAAAGAATTGAAAATTTTTTCTTTGGAAATTCTTTTTCAAGAATACGAAAAAAATTTACATCAACACTCGGTGCATGTTTTGTAAAGTCAAGAATAATTACATCACTCTGGTCAGATATCTGACGAATTTTCTTCCGAAAAGAAAGAAGTGAGTCATTTTTTTCAAATACTAACTTAATCATATTGATATATTATGTATCGTAAAATACGGATAATAGGATCTTTTTTGGCGAGAAGAAGCTCACTTGCAACCTCAGCCAATGCTGTTGCAAGATAGTATTCTATCTCAATTTTTGTCTCTCAAAGAAACACCTCTGGTGAATTCATAGAAACCGCATGGTGAGTTGTATTCTTGAAAAAATCTTTCCAATATTGAGTAATATATTGATTCGATGCTGATGCGGAACAAAGAAACAAATTCTTTATAACCAATTCCTTCGAAACTTTTTCTCCACCAATTATTATATATTCACCAATCATTTCCAAAAAATCATTTGCTATGATAGACATTTCTCGATATTTTTCATTTTTTAAAATAGCACTTTTAGACAACTCAAGAAGTGCAATGATATTATTTTCAATATCAATCATACTCATTTCGGGAAAGGCCTTGGAAATTTCTAGTTCAAGCAGTGCTAATCAAAAAGGTACAACAATACTTCATATGATTTCATTATGTGACTCGTATACAATATTTACTCGATGATATCCAATATCCAAATATACATTCGTATCAAAAATAGATGCACTCTTTTCAATAATTTTCGGATAAAGTACCAAAGATGGGACAACGGAAATAGTTTTTCTATCAAGACTATTTAATACAGAATGAATAGATGAGAAATCGCTCGTTGATGTATATATATTCATTACTGTGAATCGAATATCCTTTCATATAAACCCTGTTGGATTGGCAATACGTTTCCCATCAATAAAAATAGATGTAAGAGAACTTGATATAAGTCGAATATCTGTATTCCTATCACCAGTGTATTCCAACAATTTATTACGAATACGATCAAATGATTTCCCCTCTACTCGTTTAATCATGACGTCTAATTCATCAAGAGTCACTTTTGCATCTTTTTGACTCCGTGTATAATTCATGGTAAGTATATCATACGGCATAGTTCTTGAGGAAAATGACGTAATAATATCAGTTGGGATTTCCTCAAGATGAGATCACGCTTTTAAGATGGCCTTTTGAATGGTTTCTGCAACTCACTGCATATCAGAAATATCCCCGTCTAGCATATGATTTCGACTTTGTCGAACACTTGCTTTTCAGAGCAATTTTAAAGAACCGTTTTCTATTTCACAAATAAGAACACGAATCTTATACGAACCAATATCAACCGCTATAAAACGGTTATACTCCTGTATCGTCGAGAGACGAAAGGACATAACAAAATATAGAAAAAATAAATCATCCGTAGTGTATAAAAAATTTTCATCTTGTAAACCTGAAATAAAACGGGTTGTATACTTCTATTGCTCAGCTTGATTTTTATGAAAATATTTGCATAAAGATAAAATTTATGCTACGATAAAGCCGTGTGTAAGATATTATTTATGAATAAGACGGAACACATCTGGTACTATGCAACTCTCTGAGTGCTCTTTTTGATGCTATCGGTTTTTTATTCGTATATCCAATATTGGATACCGATGTTTCAAACTTACAAGGACATTATCCGAATAGGCTACACGGTAAGTACAACCCTTATAATATTGTCAGCTCTCGCCAATACAATAAGCTTTATATTTTATGAAGTAAAAATTCATGTAAGTTTAAAACATCCTGTAGTAAAAAAATTCATACCAATTTTCCGTTTCATACTATTGGCCATACTTTGGATTATTTGAGTATTTATTATATTAAAGGAGCTCCAAGTAAATATCAGTGGCATTCTTGCAGGAGCATGACTCTGATGAGCTATATTTGCCCTTGCAAGTAAAGATATTGTTGCAAATCTTCTCTGAAGTTTATCACTTGTCTTCAGTAAAGTTTTTGCTATATGAGACTCTATTAGTGTTCAATGAATGGAATGAGTCGTTGAAGAGGTAACTTTAAATTATACAAAAATCACATCACTCAATGGAAAAGTTGTATTTATACCAAATAGAACTCTTCTATCAGAAAAAATAGAAAATCTTACCCGAAGAAAATATACACAATATCAATGGAAAATTCCTTTTACCAGAACAAGTACTTCAACTTTAATAGAAAAAAAACTTGGAATAATTCGTGACGAACTTAAAAAGAATGAGTGAATACATGATATAACTACTACTGTAAGTGATATAACAATGAATGATATTATATATACAATATCAGGAAATATTGAAACGGACAATCAAGAGTACTATGAGATGTTTCATAATTTTATTCTCCATAACATACCAAGAAAGTGAGAATAGTAGGGGCTTGTAAAAAATAAAAAAAAAGTATACTCCTCTGGATTTTTTTCAGACCCATATGAACAATCTAACAATTCTCCTCTCGTATCTTATTATCGCCTTTTGATTAACATTCATAGTAATCCCATACTATATTCGATTTCTCAATTATTTTCGACTGGGCAAAACCATTCGAGAAGAAGCCCTTATTTGAAAGGCTACTGAATTTGCAAAACTCCACAAAAAGAAAACTGGAACTCCAACTATGGGATGAGGAATTATTATTGGAATTATTTTCATTCTTGTGTTTGTATCTATTTTATTTCAGAAATATAATCTCTTCTTTGAGAATATTTTCTGATTTGATATCAAGTATTCACTCTGGAATAGAAATGAAACATATCTCGCTCTTTTTACTCTTTTTACAGTTGGTTGTATATGATTGGTTGATGATTACATGAATGTACGTGAAATCGGAAGAACAAAATGATTATGAGCAAAAATAAAAATGATACTTCTTATAATCTTTGCTAGCATAGGTGCATGGTGGTTTTATTCAAAACTCTGATATCAATCAATACATATTCCATTTTTCTGAATATTGAATGTGGAATTTCTCTATATTCCACTCTTTGTACTTATTGTAGTTGCAATGGCAAATAGCGTAAATATTACTGATGGGCTTGATGGGCTTGCTGGAGGACTTCTTTTATTCAACTATACTGTTTATGCTTTCATTACATATCAACGAGGATTATTTATCTTAGCTGCACTTTGTATGATTATAGTCGGAACACTCATAGCATTTCTTTGGTTTAATATAAAACCAGCAAAGTTTTATATGGGAGATATATGATCTCTTTCACTTTGAGCAACTCTTGCTATTATGGCTATGATGACAGATACACTCATGGTACTTCTTATTACTGGTAGTATATTCATTGGAGAAACCATGTCAGTCATTCTTCAGATTACTAGCAAAAAACTCAGAAATGGAAAAAAAATATTTCGAATTGCCCCATTTCATCATCATTTAGAAGCAATAGGTTGGAGTGAGGAAACAATTGTTATGAGATTATGGCTCATAGGTATGATACTTGCAAGCATAGGGCTCATTATAGGAATTAGCCTCCTTAATAAAACAACTTTGCTTTAAATTTATTATTTATGCATAATAATCATGTATTAGCAATAAAATATATACTTTTGGCTCTATAAAAGGAACTGTAAATAATAAATTTCCAATAAATAGCACTGGATAAGGACAAAATATAAAAAAACATTGAAAATGCCTTTGTGGAACATATAATAACCATGTCCTTTATTTCTTAATATTTTTTCGTATGAAAAAGCAGGACTTTATTAAGACAGTTGCTTCTAAGTCTGGTCTTAGCCAAGATGCAGTTGCAAAAGCTCTTACTTCAATCATTGATGTGGTTACTAAGAGTCTTAAAAAGGGTGAGGAAGTGAATATCACTGGTTTCGGTGCATTCAAGGTTTCTCAACGAGCTGCTCGAAATGGTGTTAATCCTAAGACTGGTGAAAAGATTAAAATCCCAGCTATGAAAACTCCAGTTTTCCGCGCTGGTAAAACTCTTAAGGAAGCAGTTAGATAGTATCTAATTTATCCTAAATAAACCCTCTATAAAAAGAGGGTTTATTTTTTGACAAAAAAGAAAATATATGCTACTATACCTATGTATAAATCAATTCATGCTTACTGTCGACATTACTCAAACTGATTATCAATCAGTAAAGAACATTATCGATCAAAACATTGAAAATTTCTGACACTTTTCTTGTCGTATTATCTTTGTTACAGACTTCTACGAGTCAAAAATCATACGTGATCTCGTTGGGTATTTTCTTGAAAAAAATATGATTTTTTCGCCTTGGAATGCTCGTTTTATACTTATCACTGATGAACTCGTTAACAATGCAATAGAACATGGGAGTCGTCCTGGAGATGTAAATGAATGTACTATACATTTCAAGACAACGAAAAGGAAATTAAAGATATCTATAGAAGTGCATGATTCTTGAAAAGGAAAAGATTCAATTAGTAGTGAAGGCATGAATGCACTGCAAGAAAAGAAAATGCAAGAAGTTCTCTGAAAGACTCCATATCTTCGTCGAAGGGGAAGGGGTTTATTTCATATTACATCGAAACTGGTGGATAGTCTCTATTTTAAAGATGCTATAGATGGATGACTTATCGTATGAATTCAAAAAAGTTTCACTCATGAAGAAATTCTCAAAAAATCACTCATATAAACATATGAGTGATTTTTTTATCAGAGAAGAATAGATTCGAGTTCATTAAAAACCTCTATAGCCTGATAATGACTTTTATCATTGAAAAAATGTGGGATGGCTCATGGGATTTTAGAGTAAATGGTAAGTGCGTCTTTAAATGACACAATAGTATCATCTTCTGAATGCCAAATATGGATATTTTTTTGAGAAACGGAATTTATGTATTCCATACTTTCAGGAATCAAAAAGCTTCCAGCTCATATACATCAAGCTACTAAATGGAGTTCTGTAAATGGAATTTTCCATTCGGATATTATAGAAAGGAGAAAACAGGCACCAAGAGAATGTCCTACAAACACTGTATCTTGAATCGATGGGAGAGAAGTGAGGATTTTTTGGAATACTATTTTCCATTCTTCATACTGAGCATTATCGGATGATGGCATTTTTGGAAAAAAAACTAATCACCCAGCTATCGAATATGACTGAGCAAGATGGTTTTTCCATCATTTTTTTTCCTTCCATGGTTCGATACGATATTTTAAAAGCCCGTCTCTATATAGTTGAGATGATTCATATGAGTCACCTCAACCAATGATTACTAATGATTTCATAAAATATGTTTAGGAATATTCAATATTATAAAGACAGCATCCGGAAGTCAATAATCAAAAAGAAAAGATTTGCTCCAATAAAAAAAACGATACAATACAAATATTCTATAATAGTTTTTTATGATTCCTTTTCATCTTCTCTATAGTTGGCTCTTCAAATCTTTTCGAATTAGTGGAGAAACTGAACTCATTGATCGACTTATTACCGAATGAACTCAGAATATCATGGTTGTAAAACGTTCATGGATTTTTTGGATATTTATAGTATGGATGCCAATGATAATACTTTCCCTTTCATGAGTAAGTATCTTCATTGCTATATATAGTATAAAGGTGGAATTTATAAAAAATACTATTATAGCAGGGAATATTCTAATAAGTTTAATTCTTATTGTGTCTTCCATTCGATATATTATTCATTTTCGTGAAATACATGGAAATACGGAAATATCAACCGACATACATAAGCTGAGAAGTAATCTTAATCTATGAGATATATACTTTATACGATTTTTCAATTGGTCCATAACCAATCAAATAGTTTTGTTTCTTACTATTATAATTGAACTTTCCCTTGTTTTTATTTATCAAAACCAACTTTGAGATCATATCTGGATACTTACCATAGATACTGGAATAATGATTCTAGAAATGATATTCCTGAGACTTTATAGGAAACGAATGATTGACCTTGAAATGGATTATAATGTTATTATTCCTGGAAAAATATTTTTTGTAAATCAATCATGAGTCCTTTCGAGTATTCAAAGCATCGAGGGGGATAAAATTAAAACAGTTCGTTCACTATTTCCAAGTAAAATAGCAAGTTTTTTTAATTACTGAACCGTAGATATACTTACAGAAGGGGATGATGTTGCTATGATCTGAACTATGAGCATGTATTATGTAACAAATCCTGATAATATTGTAACTAATATACAATCACTTCTTGATAACAATTATCGAACACCAAGGGAGTGAAAAAGGCAATCTAAAACAGTACATGCAAAATTACATTCATCATTTGGAGTAAAAGAGCACTCATATGATACAAGGAGTAAAATACGCGATGTGCTTCAATAAAAATATATGAAAATTGTTTTTCGTCCAAACTATACTAGATTTGATAATCTTCGTTTTTTTGAAGCAATAGAAAAAATGGAGCATACCCTCTATAAGGCTCAATCAATTGATTGAGCAGCTCCAGCATTTACTGATTGCATTACTGCTGTACGATGGATACTATGACAATCTACCGATTATATACTCCCTCATGCATATATATGAGATATTGCTGGAGTACTCTTATTGAAAGAAAATTGTACTATTTTCCCGATTTCTCAAGCAAAAGAATGAGATTTGATTTTTTTCGAGCAATTCTCAAAAACACATAATGCCTATATGATTAATCATATAGGCATTATTACCTCATGAATTGAATTCTTTCATTCCTCAAAAAAATTCAATTGAAGCATTTCAAATATAACAAATGATATATTCTACAATCACATATTGAGTGACTCATTTTTATCAATTGCAAAAGATCCAAGAAACAGAAAGATAACTAATCATTCATAAATATTATACAATCCACTTATTATTTTCAAATACTTTCTCTTCTCAAATATACATACTCTCAAGTGCAATAAATATATCAATATGAAATCGTTGAACTTCAGTTTTTGGAAGTTTTTTTCAATATAATCCATGTTTTTTTCCCATAGATAAATGTACTCATACTTTACGCTCATGAAAATTAATATCTGAAAGGGGAGTATCTGTAGTGATAGCCGGATTCAGTCATAATCCAAGTTCCCGTATCAGTACCTCTCCATTTTCATTTTCATAAATCATGTTATAAATTTTTTGAAAATCAGCAGGGAATTGGGATGATTGAAGAACTCGACCATTCTCTATAGTAAGCTTGAAAGGTTTACATATACGAATTGAAAAATCCTCTCAAGGATATGTATCTATTAAACATTCACCATGAACCGAAGAAAGGTCCAACGCTTCTGTTAAAACTTCTCAAACTGGTAATGTTCAGCCTTTATTGAGTACATTTGAATAATCACCCGTATTTCCACGAACTTTATCAACAGGACCAAAAAAAAGCTCAGAACCATCTATTGAGATGAGTCTTGTGGTTTTTTCACCAGCAAATAAATCTATAAAAACCTGTTGTTGACGAATATACTCAGGGGTTCTATAGATTAAACAATCTGCAAACGTAGAAAACTCTTCTTCTTTTATATACGCAAGATGATTATGCTCAATAACATGAATTCAACGATTAAACAATTCTAACCGAATTCGAAATGTTGAAAGTCGAAAATTGGCCGATTGAACCAAGATAACAATGGATCAACTCGGAAGGCTCAAGAGCTCATTTTTAATTCATTCAATTTGAGGATCTATGGTTTCTTCCGATGTAACATCAAGAACAATATGATGATCGAGTCATACTCGAATATTTTCTTCAATGTTATGATTCGTTATAACACGAGCTTGAGTAGTAACATGAGGATTATCCGGGTTAATCAATCATCCACGATATAAGGGCTGAGGTGGCTTAATAAATTCTCTCGATACATGAGACTGAGGAAGAATCGATTTGTAAGCGTCAGAGAGGAGTTTTGCGAGTGGAGATTCGGTATCATAGAGAAAATACAGAGATTCATTTGTATAATTCATGTTTTTATACAAAACATCATAACAAGCTTGCTGAAGAGTATTCATAATAATATTTTATAGGAACAAATACTAAGTAAAATATCAAAAAATGCAAAATACATTCAAACACTTCACATAATATTTTATATTCATCAAAATCAAAAAAGAGAGTATTATAAAAAGAATGGTACGATATATGAAATGAAATGGAAAAATATATACATATAAACCATACAACATATGAAAAGGATATACATACGGATTTTAAGAAAAATCTTGTTTTTCCCTATTTTTCTATATAATTACTTCACATAAGTTACATTATGTGAAGTAATGAATTTTACTATATTCTCCCCTTGTACACTATTTTATATCAAAATATACTTTCCATGAATATACTTGAATGCCTTGAGCGCTTCCTTACCTATCTCAGGCTCCATAAATGACGGAGTATGCGTACACTTGAGCAATATGAATCTCATATATGGAAATTTATCGTTTTTTTGGATCCAAAGACTGAAATGTATCCTTGTAAACCATTTGATCATAGGGAGGCTTTTCTTGATACCATTGCGGAAAAACGAATAGAAAATCGTGAAATACGTTGGAGTCTTAAAAAGCATTCCCCTCTTCAGATTGAACAAATCAAAAAAGAAGATGTTGATGATTTTCGTCTTCATCTTCACAAGAATTGACTGTCTATAAAGACAACAAATGCTTATATGATTACCCTCAGATCTTGGTTTAAATTTTTAAAAAAAGAACAATTTGAATGTTTAGATCCAACCGTAATTGATCTTATGAAATCCCCTGATCGCGAGGTAACTTTCTTGACGGATGATGAAATAAAAGAATTCTTTCTTAGCATAGATCAAACCGATATACAATGAATTCGTGATTTTGCTATCTGTGAATGCATATATTCAACCTGACTTCGTATTTCAGAGCTCACAGCACTCAATAGGAAAGATGTAAATTTTGAAACACTGGAGTTTGCAATTCGTGGAAAATGAAACAAGCTCAGAACCGTCTATTTAACTGAAACAGCTTCTGATGCAATTCAGAAATACTTAGAACTCAGAGCTGATAGCTTCTCCCCTCTTTTTATAAGACACAATTTCTCTCTTGAAAATATCAACTCAAGCCTGCTTCAGGACGATAATGTTCGGCTCTCTCGTTTTTTTATTACCAATATGGTAAAAGATTATGGACTAAAGGCAGGTATACTTAAAAATATTCATGCTCATTCCCTCCGTCATTCATTTGCAACAACACTATTGACAAATGGTGCAGATATACGTATTATACAAGAACTTCTCTGACATGCTTCTATTACAACAACACAAGTATATACGCATGTTACCAACCCAAAACTCAAAGAAGCTCATAAAAAATTTCATAATTGATAGATGAAAAATCCCTATATCAATACTTCCATTCAGGAAAAACTCTACAGAAAACATCTCTTTCCCAATGAGCAAAATTTGATTAAGACCATACAAGACGTACGATCCGATGTAGATGCGTTTTTTATAGAAAAACAGCAGCGATCCCCAAGAATACAGCGATCGTTATGAATTCAAGATATACATAAATATCCTCACTGACATTGCTACGAAATAGCTTGCAAAGTAAAAGAATGACTCACAGAAATAGCTCCAGAATTTTTTAAAGAATTCTTGGTAGAAGGTGGATTCTTTGATAGGAATTGGTGAATATATAAGAGAACAAATTGAGAACGAATGTTTCATAATACCCTACAAATTGGCACTCGAATATATGATGTTTGTAATGAGGAGCCATCCGAAACAGATCGAAAAACACATATCACACATATTTCAGATCCACAATATCGAATCATTGACACCTATGAGGAATATACAAACGTACGTGAAGAATATCATCATTTTACAGCATACAGGACAGAATGAGTTATAAATATTGCTTATGCTTGTGTTATTCCTCTTATTTTTATTTCGAGTGATGGAAGGCTGATAATCTGAGATGAGCAAGTTATTATAAAACGGAATGTTCTTACAAATTTTCAATTTGGGAAAGATTTTTTAAAGAAGTGAGTTCAAAAATATCCACAACTTCCAGAAAATATAGCAAAAAATCTTCTCTATTGTTTTGAAGAAAATATTCGATATACCGAAGATGAAGAGAGAAAATTGGTTGCCACACTTGGACTCCAATCAATGACGCGGAGGAGATTACCTTTTTCTCATAAAAATATAAAAAAGTGAATAAAAATGTGGCATACTGCTGATGGTAACTATAAGGATCATGGACTTGATGATCTATATTCAGCAAGACTTACAATAACCCTTCTCCGAAGAGTTCTTAATACATATAATGCCCTACTTTTAAAAGGAAAACTTCCATATCCTCAAGAAAATAATTGACAAATTCAGGGAAAAATATAATAATATATTTGTTAGTATATACTTTTATAAAGAAATGTATAAAAACGGTTTTACATATTCATTCTTTTATTTCTTTGGAATTTTCCTGGGGGATATTTATGTATGAATATAAGTCTGATAAATTATATTACTACCATTCCTCCATTTACCTGGAGGAATTTTTATTTTATTACTCTATATATCCATATGAGTCGTCACACTATAACATCTACTCACTTTCATCATACTCTCCGGACAATTATTCAAAATGAACCATGAAGGATTTGAGAAATGTCGATCCGTCCAAAAATTCAAAGAGCAATCGAACAACTTCTTGAGCAAAATAATCTATCAACTATTCCAGAGGATATACTCCTTATGCATAGAATTGCATGATATAATCCAACATCCCCTGCTCCACAAATACACAAAATATATGATACCTCTTTGTCTCGACTTTCCGAGATTATGGGTATAGTTAGGCTCTATTGAGGTGAAGCGGAATGGACAAAAGAAATGACCATGTAACCCTCCCTATTCTTTCCAAGAAGAATATTTGACATATTAATATTATACATTATTATTTATTTCAAATAAAGTACCTATGGAGATAATCTGAGAATGAGCACATCATACTGTATACTCACAGGATAGCAATTGGGTCGTAAAGATTCCAAGAAATTGAAACCCAATTTCTTGGAATCAGGCAAATAACTCTCTTGCATTCTTTCAAGAATATTTCAGTACATATATGCCAGAAACTCATCTTGAAAAATGAAGAAAAGATATTCCATATTTTGTCCTCCAAAAACGAGTTCACGGCATACTTCTCTGTAACTATTTATCTGATGATGACATTATGCCATCATCAGATATCCTTTCAAAACTTAAAATATTTACTGAGCGAGCATATAAGATTATTCAAGACCAATGAAGGGGCTTTGATATAATAGGAACTCCAATACATCCAAAAGATAAAAGACAATGGAGTGGATGTACGAACTTTATGGTCTCACCTGAAAACTCTGAACTTTTCTTTATAGATAGCATTGCATGATCAAAAACACTCTCACTCCCTTCTCTCGTTTGTAAAATCTGATCAAAAATAATACCAGCCTATAAAAAAAGAGAGAGGCTTACAAAACAACTTCTATTAGATCTCATAAAACAAGACCATGAAAATACCTGACCATAAAAATGCTCAATATGAACAAGATATATATGATATCTTTATTTCACCAAATAAAGACGATCTTATGCAGCATTTACAGAAATTACGAAATGATGTTGACGCGGAATTTTACTCAAGAAAATTAGGTGTTCCAGGGAAAAAAGTATCACCAGGAAAACAAAATATCCACCAATATCCTCAGTGATTTTGCCTCGAAATTACCAACGCAATACAACAAAGACTCCAAAATACTTCACCTATATATAATTGATGTTTTTCGATGAATCATAGATACATATAATTCGCTTCATCGTGTAAAAAAACTCCCCTATTCACATACTCCTAATACATAAAAAAATGAAAAATACTGCTTCATTCTGTCCAAATTGTACTTGTTGACGACAAGAAAATAATAAGCCCATTGAATCAATAGAGGATGTACGAAAAAAGATATTTATCCACACGGATGAAATTGGAGATAGTGAGATCCTATTTCCTGCAGGAACCTGCGCAAGAATCCGAAAAAAAATATCTGAGAGAATTATTCCAGAACAGAACTAGAAACTTCTCATGATTTCGGATCTTTACTAATTCCAAGTTTTGAGAATAATTCCGTTTTTTCCTTATGAGAAAACTTTTCATATTGCCCCTCCTCTAAGTCTCCAAGAAATATATTCTCTACTCGAATACGCTTTAGACGTTTAATTCAATATCAAACTGATTCTACCATTCGACGAATTTGACGATTTTTTCCTTCACGGATCATTATAGAAAATTTTGAACTTGATAATCGTTCAATATAACATGGTTTCGTTTTATATGTTTTCTTATATATTCAAGTCCCATCACCTCAATAGGTTGGACTTTTTCGTGTTCCGTTATCTTTTAATTCTATTCGAATTCATGCTGTTAATTTCTCAAGTGCCTCATCTTCAATTTTTCCATACACCTCAACTACATATTCTTTTTCATGCTCATATCTTGGATGCATCAAATAATTTGATAAACGACCATCATTTGTTAGGATGATAAGTCCTGTAGTTTCTTTATCAAGACGACCAATTGGAAATACCCTTTCTGGTATATCTACAATATCAAGAATTCATGTATCATCATGGGAAACACACGTAGTAACTACTCATCTTGGTTTATTGAGCTTATAATAAACCAGCTTCTCAGTATCTTCGATAACTTTGTTATCAATAACAATAGTGTCTGAGTCTGGATTGATTATTTGACCAATATGCGCCACTTCTCCATTTACACGGACAAGTTCTGCGGCAATGTATTCTTCTGCCTTACGGCGTGAGCAGATTCCTGCCTGTGAGAGATATTTCTGAAGTTTCATAGATTGTATTATATATAAAAAACCAAGAAAGACGAATAAATATTTCACAAAGAGGCCCATCTATCATTTTTGGAAAATAAAAAAGTTATAAGAAATCTTCTTGCCTTTTTTCTATATTTCTTATACTGCCTCCATGCATTTGAATTCCCAACGCATACAACACATTTTTGAAAGAGGTCTTTTATGACCTCTTTTTTATTGCCTTTAAAAACACGATATTGAATTTTATTTTTTACAATATGCACTTCTATGAAAGTATTATTTATTACCTGATGAGTTTTATCTGGAATTGGAAAATGAATTACTGCAGCATCGATTGGCGCACTTCTCAAATGAGCTGGTCTCAAGGTTTTTTGCCAAAAATTTGATGGATACTTAAATGTTGATCCTTGAACCATGAGTCCATTTCAACATGGTGAAGTATTTGTAACAGAAGATGGAACCGAAACAGATCTCGATATTGGTCATTATGAACGATTTCTCGATACAAATCTTAATAAATATGCATCTTTTACAAGTTGAAAACTCTATGAAGAAATTATATTCAAAGAACGCCGTGGTGATTATTTATGAGGTACCGTTCAAATTGTTCCACATCTCACAAATTTAGTAAAAGAAAAGATACGACTCTGATATGATTCAGCATGAGCCGATATTACTATTATTGAAATTGGAGGTACCGTTGGAGATATGGAAAATGAATATATTCTTGAATCTGCTCGTCAACTTCGTAATGAGCTCTGAGAAGACAATGTTCGTTTTATCCATATAGCACTTCTTCCCTATTTACTTGCTTCAAAAGAACTGAAAAGTAAACCTATTCAGCACTCTATCAGAACATTGATGAGTTATGGTATTAATCCTGATTTTCTTATTGTTCGAGCAGATAATCCAATTCCTGAAGAAATAATTGAGAAGATATCATTAAATATTGGAATGAAACTTGAAAATATCATATGAGCACCAACACTTGATACTATCTATCGTGTACCTATGATATTTCATAATGAACATTTTGGTGAAAAAATACTCCAATGTTTCAAACTGAAGAATGAAAAGCCTGATATGAGAGAATGGGAAATTTTTTTGAATAATATTGATTCTTCTTTTGAAATTATAAAAATAGGCATGGTAGGTAAATATACTGAATTAGAGGATGCCTATTATTCACTCAACGAATGACTCAAATGTGCAGGATTCGTTTTTCAAAAGAAAGTTGAGCTTCATTTTATTGAAGCAGAAGATATAGAAAAGAATGGAATCCACATCCTTGAAGAGATGGATGGAATATGCATCCCAGGAGGATTTTGAAACCGATGAATTGAAGGCATGATACAGACAACAAAATATGCACGAGACAACAAAATACCATTTCTTTGAATCTGTCTTGGTTCTCAAATTATGGCAATAGAATTTGCAAGAAATGTGCTTGGATTATCAGATGCCTCGAGTGAAGAGTTCACGCCAGACGGAAGCAATAATGTTATCCATATAATGGAACATCAGAAAAATCTCACAAGCAAATGAGGAAATATGCGCCTTGGTTCCTACCTTTGCAATATTCATCCAAAAACTCTTGCTGAAAAGCTATATACAAATTCTGATTGGCCGATAATAAAAACCAATTCTTCTATTACCATTTCTGAACGACATCGACACCGATTTGAATTTAATCCTTCATATCGTGTAAAAATGGAAGAAGCAGGATTTATAGTATCTGCCAGTTCTCCAGATGGGATGTTAGCTGAAATTGTGGAAATAAAGAATCACCCCTATATGATTGCCACACAATCTCATCCTGAACTTATATCTCGTCCAAATCGCCCTCATCCACTTTTTAGAGGCTTTATACAAGCAATAATAAAAAATAGAATACTTTAGAATACTTCTTGAAATCCTTTTTCAGGGTCATCAAATGTGCGAAGTTTTCACTCTTGTATAAGCCATACCTTATTAGAAATATGCTCGAGTAAATCTCGATCATGTGAAACTATAATGCTCGTTCCATTGAAGTTTTCAAGCATTTCTTTAATGACATTTTTAGAATGCAAATCAAGATGATTCGTTGGTTCATCCATAATAATTACATGGGGCTTTGTCAAAAGCATTTTAGTAAGTGCAACCTTTGCTCGCTCACCACCAGAAAGCGTCTTTATCTTTTGATCAACTTTATCTCAAGAAAGAAGAAGTCATCCTAACATACTGCGTATCTCCGTATCTTTTTGGTGATTCTTAAGAAGTTCCGCAATAATACTTAATTCACCATCCAGGTCAGAAAGCACTTGGGAATATGAGCCAATAATAATATCAGGATTTCTATAGATAGTTCAGGAAAGTGCTAAGATTTCAGAAAGTATCGTCTTAAGAAGTGTTGTTTTCCCTGCTCAATTTCGACCAATTATTCCTATCTTATCATCTTTTCTCACAACAATTTCTCAGGAAGTAATAATAATTGGAACTTCATAACCGATATGAACATCTCGTAATTCTAACACTTTTTCTGGTAACCGTTTATCTGTTGTAATAGTTAATTTTCTTACTGTTATATCATCGTGTGGACGTTCGATTCTTTCGATTTTTGCAACTTGCTTTATTCGACTCTGAACTCATGCAGCTTTACTTGCCTGATACCGAAATCGATTAATATAAGCTTCTTGTTTTTCAAGTTCTTTCTGTTGAATTTCATAACTTTTTAATTGTTTATCATAGCGAGCCTGCTTCTCGATAAGATAATTTTCATAACCCCCAGGATATCTATTTAATTTCTTCTCAGAAATTTCGATGATACTATCAGAAGTATTATTAATAAAACGAACATCGTGGGAAATTGATACGATTGCCTTTTTCCAGATTTTACAAAAATGTTCCAAAAATATAATCCCTTCAATATCCAAGTGATTTGTTGGCTCATCAAGAATAAGGAGATCCACTTCCATTATCATAAATTTCGCGATTTGTACTTTTGTTTGTTCTCATCATGATAACTGAAGAACATTAAATTCAAATTGCTCATCACGAAATCCAAAATACTTTAATATATCTAACTGAAGCTCATATCGTTTATAGCCATCGTGTAATTGAAGATATGTCTTAATATCTTCAATTTCTTCCCAAAAAGCATCATCATACTGAATCTCTTCAAGACGATGAATTTTTTCTGTAATATCCGGAAACACCATAAGCATCTCCTGACGAAGAGTGTTATTTGTATCTTGCCAAAAAAGATCCTGTGAAAGATATCAAATTTTTAATTTGGCAGCCTTTTCAATGAT
>ERZ1034365.324-NODE-324-length-26672-cov-3.959955_pt1 | contig 26672 bp, 51 predicted proteins | sample MGYA00520615_ERZ1034365 | MGnify/ENA primary metagenome ERZ1034365 (study PRJEB33736, sample SAMEA104284505) | Azolla filiculoides | biome: Urban; feature: Water surface; material: Ditch water | place: Netherlands | collected 2015-10-28 | depth 0-0.1 m ...
CGCCGTTGCCACCATAGGCGTTACTAAGGCCCGCCGCTGAACACACCAGCTTCCCACCTGTTACAGACCACCCTGCATCGAGCGTCCATCCAGTTGCGGAGGATAGGACTCCGGGGACAAGCTCCACGTTGCTCGGTACGGTGAGGAGTTCTTTGACGCTGATTGCACCAAACTCCATGTACTCGTTTGCAGCACCTCCTGAGTCCGACCCGACTTCTATGTACGTCGTTGTACCAACAGCAACAAAGCTAGCCGTATCTGAGCCAGTAACCGCTTGCACAATAGTGTCGCCAAGTAATCCGCCCGCAATTACTGAGTACACCATCAAGTGTCCACTTGGGCCAGTTGCTGTTAGCGAGGCAATGTTTACCGATACTGTGTAGTTCTTTCCAGCAATAGTTGAAATCGGAAAATACGCTCTTGCTGCGCCACCTGTAGGTAGGGTCATACGCAGATTGCCATTAACAGCAGACAAGTTTGCGTTAGCCCTAGATATCCACCCTGTTGTATCTGTTAGGTTCGTACCATTTACAACCAACTCAGGCCCATACAGCTGCTTCTTCGCTGCCTTGGTTTTAAGTAAGGACAGCATACTATTAATAGCATGATTAATAGTTTTGTAACCATAGGAAGCTAGGGTACCTAGATCTTTACTATGGCTATAATTTGAGTCTACCCCACTAGCTAATTTAGCTATAGTTACTTGAGCCATATTAGATTCCTGCTATAACCTGAACAGTAGCTGCAGTTCCTGAGATTGAGGTAACATTCCCCCTAAACTGGGCCCACGGACCATTAGCTACGAATCCGTCAGTGGCCCTGGTTGTTCCACTAAGGCTAAGAGTACTAAGTACTAACCAGTCCACTCCATTATTACTAACTTCAATATTTACTACAGCACTAACTGCACCTGTACCAGCTACTACAGCTTGGAAAGATTTCAGATCATTTACAGTATCTCTAGTCTCGCAATAAAGAGGAGTACTAGTTGATACAGTTGAGGCTGGAGTAGAAAATAGATTAATTACTTCTAACATATTTTTTCTTTTCTCTTTAGTAAAATAACTTTACTATGCACCTATTATACTATAACATAGAAAATATGTCAAGAAATTTTTTCATCCCTTAAAAGAAAAAAGCCCACTAAAAAGCGGGCTTTTATTTATACACTTGTTATAGACGTAGTGTATGAGTACAGAGCATAGCGTAGAGCGTCGGCCATGTGGGACCATTCGCTATGTTCGGGACGTTCCTTAATAAGTGCAGCATTAGGATCCCAGCGATACTGGTCCATAGCAGCTAGAAGGTTAGTACACTTCTGACTTATAATTAGACGGTTATTTTCTACTAGTGCTTGACAGAACGCGATACCATCTAGAACCGACTTATTGGCATTGATAGTAGCAATATCGTGGTTATACGCCCAATCGTAGCGAGTTTGCTGAGCTGCTGAGTCAATAAATATAAACTGAATATTGAATTTAGCTTCTAGTTCTTTTACGGCAGCAGCGTGTTGATCAGTTGTCTTTTCAGACATTAGGTACTCGTCTAGAGCGTAGAACACGTTTTCATCAAAGTTATAAGCTAGAACAATACCTGCAGTAGCGTCTTTGAAACCGATGTCAAGGCCCATAATGACGTCATCTTTGCTAAAGTCATACTCGTCAAGATTACGACAGCATTCATCTGCATTGAATCTAAAGATCTGTCCTTCAAAGCTATTAAAGCTAGCTTCATACTCTTGTTTGAAGTGGTTAGCCGACATAGACTTCTTAGCTTCTAGAATGTCAGCTTCCGATACGCGAGGATTCTCTCTATAATCAGAGTGAACAGAAGCCCAACCGGGGTATTCGTCGCTAAACCCACGCTGGAAGAACTTACTAAACCAGTTGTTCTTACCACGAGGTGTGCTAATAAAAATAGCTTTAGAACCTAGTTTATCTAGGGTAGGACGCAGAGCAATATTAAAAGCATCTTCACCCGCATCAGTTAGAGCGGCTTCGTCGAAGATGATAAGATCGTAGGATCGTCCAACGCAGCTATCTACTTGATTGATAGAACCCATACGAATAGTAGATCCATTTTCTAGCTCTATAATACGATCTTTACTATTATCTTTAGCTACTTCAATATCAAACTTTCTAATTAGCTTTCTCTGCTCTTCAAAAGAAATCTGAGATAGCTGGTAGTTTGGTGACATAATTAGTACGTTAGTTCCGGGAATTAAGGTAATCAGCTGCCCGATAATATTAGCAACCGTAGTCTTCCCAGTTCGACGACTAAGTGCTCCGCAAACGAAACGGTACTTAGGGTCGTTAATCGCATTAATCATTGCAATTTGGGGTCCAATAGCGTCAATGCCGAGCATTTTAAAGTACTTGTCGATAGGCAGTTTAATAAAGCGTTTATCTACAGGAAACTCCTTAATAACAGTAGAGCTTACATCAGGCCTTGATACGATTAACATAAGTTTCTACCTCTTTCAGCGATCTAGCAATTGTAACTGATCTGTACCATAGGTTATCGGACCCAGTTAGTCCCCAGCGAAAGTCAGTATCTATACTTGGTACTAAACAGATAGTTGGAATTCCTAGCGCTCCTGCAACATGTACAATTGAGGTGTCGACGGATACTAAATAGTCTAGTTGTAACAACGCAGAGATAGTATCTTTCCAGTTCTTACAGTCAATATTCTTAAACTTAGTACTTTTAACTCCAAACTGTAAAGATGTGGCAGCCCCAACAAAAGCTAACTGATTCTCGAATAAACTACGATTCTTATCGTTTCCATGAGAAGCAGACCCTTTCCATACTACACCAGCTCCACCTCCGCCAATACGTTTAGTACCATAGTCTCTAGGAGTGTACTCACAATACCTAGGCAGAGAACCCATAGGGATATAATAGTCAAAGCCAGATTCATCACTAGCTAAAGGAATACCCAATGCTGTAGCTAAGTCAACTATATTCTCTCCAGCATAAAAAGTCATAGAACTAGTTAAGTACCCAGCGAACATAACAAAGTCACCTAAACCCTGTTCAGGAATAACTAGGACACGACCAGTGCTAACACCATCCCATAAAGGTAAAGTACTGTTTAAACAAAGGCGAACTGGACCGCTCTTTTTAAATCGCCATTCATACTCATCCCAACCTTCTTTACTAGAGCAATCCCGTTTAAGCAAAGAAAGACCGAGGTTCCAGTGAGCATCACCGTAACTAGGGTCTAGCTTAATAGCTGTACGGAAGTATTCAGAAGCAATGTCTTCTTGATTCCAATTATGGTAGATAAGTCCGATATTGTTATTAGGTAAAGACCAATTAGGTTGTAATACTAGAGCTATCTTAAACTCCCGAAGTGCATCGCGTAAACGACCAGTCTCTTTATAACAAGCTCCTAAATTGAGGTGAGCTTCTGCCCATCCAGGTTGAGATTTCAGACACTTCTTGTAGTATTTCTCAGCGCGGGCAAAATCACCTTTTTCGCCGTATTCTAATGCTTTATTAAATGTTTGAATCATCTAGGAGTCTTTCCAATAGCTTACCGTAGTTACCTGAGCCAAATGCGGATTCGTTAACTTGTATGTTAGTCTGTACTTTAGGGCCGCTAGCTTTTACTTTCTCTAGCTCTATCATAGCCTTCATTTCATTCTGCTTCATCTTATCTATCGCCATAATAATGTCTACAATATCCTTGCTAGAGCCTATATCTGCTTCTTGCAATTCTTGCAGTTTCTTCTCTAGAATATCTTCTAATACTCCGGCGAGTTTATCTCTATTTCTGAAACCACTAGAGATATACACGTGGTCAAGATAAGCCTTAACCTCACTCTTCCTCAAATATTGGGACACTTGTACATCCGATATACCTAGGATGGTTGCTGTATCTTGAATAGATTGAGTACGTAGGTAAGTTTGGGCTATTTCTAGATGTTCTGGGGAGATTGGAATAATCTCATGGGGGTTGTTATTATTACTCATGATAATTATTATATCCCTCTAAGCTGAAAAAGTCAAATAAAATTTTTGCACTTTAGGGCTTGGGGTTGTCGGTTTGTTAGTCTATTTAATTTGAACATTTTATGGTCAATTTGAACGGTTTAAGGTCAATTTGAACAGTTTAGGCCTCTCACGGTATGTGCGGTTTAGGATCAATTTAGGCACCTTGTTACCTTTCCACCTACCATATTTAAAATAGGCCGCGAGGAGGTGCTATACTACATTGTCATTATGACAGTTTAATAACCGGCCCCTGGCACGGTACTTGCTTACCCTGGATGACAACGTCCTGTTACAATTTGTTACAACTTAGATGTAGAAAGAGCTTGCATTGACTAGGGAAAGGCGTATAATGATTTACATGGAAGGCGATCAACGAATCAACGATTCATCTGCCCTCCCAGGAGAATGACATGGCTACGACCAAGACCGCTTACACTTCCGAACAAACCGTTGAACTGGTGGCTGCCTACACAGCAAACCCGTCGGCTGAAACGATTGCTGTTTTTGCCGAGAAGTTTGGCAAGACCGTGAAATCTGTTGTTGCCAAGCTCGCTCGTGAGAAGGCATACGTTAAGAAGGAATACGTTTCCAAGACTGGCGAAAAGCCGGTTAAGAAGGACGACCTTGCTAACGAATTCCAAGAGCTTTTTGGCTTGACCGAGGCAGAGGCAGATTCTCTGACCAAGGCTAATAAGACGGCTCTTGCCAAGATTCTGAATTCGTTTAAGGCTAAGGTTAATGAAGACCTTGTTCAGAATGGCTAATATCTGATAACAAAGGCGGTTTAAATAGCCGCCTTGATTATCAGATATTAATGGAGAATATAATGCGAATCGTTTATAACCTTGGTAACTTCACAACGGGTAAGGTGGCGCGTGTATATACGAAAAGCGCACTTGAACAATATATCCAATTGGGTTATACTTTAATTTCTACGATTTGGAAATAATATGAATACTAATAACATCCGATTAATGCTGAATAAATATGATCGAATCATATTTAACAATGAGATTAATAACTCCGAAGTTATTCTTACCCTTCAACGAACTAACTGCAATTCATTTCTCGGTTCTTTTACCGGATATATAATGGGTGGTTATCCTTTCGGGTTAATCCTTCTTAATAAGAAACTTAATAAGATTGATTCTATTAAGGATGTATTGGTACATGAAATGGTACATTGTATCCAAGCAATAAGGGGGTATGAAATAGACCACGGTGAATTCTTTAAATCAGAAAGGGCCAGGATTAATAAACATTTTAATATCAATATATAAAACCCTTTGTAATCAAAGGCTTAACCTCCAGGAAAAGCCTTTAGAATCAAGGACTTACGACGCTCCAGCGGGCGCAGCCCAACTGCGCCGATTTTACCACAAGGATTTGTGGCTGTCAATAGGCCGCGCGAAAATAAATTTCTTGACTTCTTGGGAAATGCTTTAGACATACCCTGGCCCTATGCAATTTGGATTTACATTTCTTTACACTTCTATGTTGCAAAAACCTGGGAACGGTGTATAATGATTTACATGGAAACAAGGAACGGAAAGAAAGAAATGAAAAATCTGGTCGGTTGGGTTGGTACTGTTATGGGCATGATCGGTTCGATGCTGGTGGCATTGAATAACGGAATGCAAGATTTTGGTTACTCTTGCTTTCTCGTTGGCTCGGTGGCTTGGTTGTATGTTAGCATCAAAGACAAAAATTCTGCTGCAATTATCCAATGGATTTTTTTCTTGGTTTGTAACATCGTCGGGCTTGCATCCTACCTGAAATAACGGTATAATCTACACATCAACTCAACAAAGGAAGAAAAAAATGGCTGCTAAGAAAATCGCAATTTTTGATATGGATGGTGTATTGGTGGATTCTAGCTGGCGCTATCGTGTTTCAAAGGAAGATGCTACCAAGATTGATCTGGCATTTTGGCGTGAAAATGAAAAAGGCGCTTACTTCGATGAATTGCTGCCTATGGCAGCCGAATATCAAGCAATGCTGGCAAATCCGGATTACTTTGTAATTATTGCAACTGCTAGGACTATGAATACAGCATCTTGGGCTTTTATTGATAATAAACTCGGAAAGCCGAATGCTATCATTTATCGCAAAGATAATGATAACCGTGGTGGCGCGGATATGAAAATAGCAGGATTGAAAAAGATTCTTTCTTTGAAACAATTCCGCAATATCAAGGATATTGTGATGTATGAAGACAACGCCAAATATCTGAAAAGCATATGTGATTTCTTCAAATGTAAAGGCGTTTATATCCCGTCTAATCAAGGACATTAATTTACAAAAATGCTTGACGACAATCAGGCATTTTGATAAAATAATGGCTTAGGTAATACGGCGAGCATCCGACCGAATCGGTTTGCAAATCTGGAGATTTAGACATGGCTAAGAAACAATTTTTCATCATCATTGATACCGAAACCACAAATGACAATCAGGTTTTTGATTTTGGCGCTATTGTGGTTGATCGTCAAGGTAATATCCATCATTCACTGGCGGTTATTATCCGCGAAAATATCGGGAAAGAATTGTTCTCTGATCCTACTGGTAATTCCATGTGGTCTAAGAATTACGCTACCCAAAAGAAGAATAATTATATGGATATGCTCGAAAAGGGTAATCGTGTAATGGCTTCGGTTAATGGTATCAATCGCTGGCTGGAAAAGGTTAATGCTAAATATAACCCAACCATGACCGCCTATAACGTCGGGTTTGACCAAGGTAAATGTCATAATACCGGAATTGATTTGACCATGTTTAATTCTTCTTTCTGCCTTTGGCATTTGGCTTGCTCGGTTTTTGCTAAAACCAAGGCATATAAGAATTTCATTCTCGAAAATCATTATTTTGGTAATCGTACCGAAAAAGGCAATATGACCTATAAAACAAATGCGGAAGTTATGGCACATTTTATTATGGGCCGTCATAATGAAGAACCGCATACTGCATTGGAAGATGCTCAATATTTTGAATTGCCGATTCTTATGGTTATTCTGAAAAAACGTAATTGGAAGGATAATCTGGGAACGGCTTATAGCTGGCGTGATTATCAAATGAAAGATAATTTCACGGCTAAATAAAAAGGAGAATCGGGGAGAAATCCCCGATTAAAAGAAAATGAGCGAAAAGATTTTTAATTTTGTTTCAATTGTGGTTGTTATAGCGGCAATTATTCTTTTGCCTTATGCCTGTACTACTAAAATTATTTACCTGTAGGAGAGATTAAAATGGAACTTAAATTCTATATTACTATGGATTTAGAAAATCAAATGAACTGCATGGATGTTTCATTTGATGAACTAAAAGAATATATCGTGGCTCATATTGAAGATTTTTTGAATGAGCAGAATATTTCTATTATTGATCTGGAGATTAAATAAAATGCGTATTAATATTACTGGTTTTGAATTTGAAAACTTTGGTTTGGATATTAAAGACCCGAATTTCTCGGAAATTGCGGTTAATTATATTCAGGAAAACTATTTTAATGGCGCAGATAAGGCCGTTATTTATATGGGATACTCCATGCTAGAAGATAATATTATGTTTGAATTTGAGTTAATGCCAGGATAATATTATATAGATAATGCCGAGATAATATTATCTCGGCATTTTATTCACCTGGCATATGACACTGGCAAGCCTTTGATTCTAAAGGCTTTTTTCGTCATACTCAGGAAGCATAATTTTATGACAAAATGAAAAAAGCCTTTAGAATCAACAACTTAACCTCCGAAAAAAGCCTTTAAAATCAAGGACTTAGCGCCCCGTAGGGTACTCCAAAAAATTGAAATGTGCAACATATTTATTTTTTAATTTCTGCATGACAAATGCGTAGTCAGGCTGCATACCCATCTAGCATATGACAATATCCTGGACGACTTATGACAACATCCTGTTACACTTTGTTACAAATTAGATGCAAAAAAGACTTGTGTTACCTGGGGGCGGGTGTATAATCACTACATCAACAAGAAATTAAGGAGCAGGAAAAATGGAAATCAAGAAAAACTTCATCGAATGGGCGAATCTGGTTGGTTCTATCAATTTTGATAACGATGCCTGTTATGACAATTGCGACGGTTGGATTAAACTGTCGAACGGCCCGGCTGCTGATGATGTTATCATCTACGAACGCTTTATCGGTTTTTATGACCGTGACGTTTTGATGCAAAAGGCTTTTTCTAAAGCTGCCGAAATTATGGCAAAATCTGCAAAATCTAATCAACTGTTTTAATTAGGGGATATTATTATGGCTACCGCTAAAACCGCTTACACTTCTGAACAAACCGTGGAATTGGTTGCCGCTTATACGGCTAACCCTACGGCGGAAACTATCGCTGTATTTGCTGAAAAGTTTGGTAAGACGGTTAAATCCGTTGTTGCGAAACTTGCCCGCGAAAAGGCATATGTTAAAAAGGAATATGTTTCTAAGACTGGCGAAAAGCCGGTTAAGAAAGATGATTTGGCTAATGAATTTCAATCTAAATTCGGCTTGACTGAATCGGAGGCCGATTCTCTTACCAAAGCAAATAAAACCGCTTTGGTTAAGATTCTCGCAGCATTCGATTCGGAATAACTTAAACAAAGGCGGTTTTAATAGCCGCCTTGATTTAAATTATTTAATTGGAGAATATAATGGAATTCGATTTAGTTGATGAAATGATGTGGGAAGATTTGGTTGAATTTGAATCGCTTGAATCTGCCGGTCTGGAAGATTCTTATGCTGGAGATACTGTTCCAGGGGCTCAAGCTACATATTACTCCGAGGAGGATAAATAATGTTTATCGCTCGTTATGAAAATGTTTATGGTAATGATTATTGGGTAATAGAAGACTCTATTGAATACTGTATTATCCAGCTAGAATATAAAGCGGATGAAGCTGTTGATACTGATAAGGTTTCATGGTTTAAAGCCGAACCGATTAAGGTTAATAAAACCGTTACTTATGCTATTGAATAACAGATAATATTATCTGATAAGAACCGCCGAAAGGCGGTTTTTTATTGCCTATAATATTATGTTATTCAAACGACATAATACCAGGAGCATTTTTCTATGACAACTAGAAAAAAGCTTGTAGAATCAACGACTTAACCTCCGAAAAAAGCCTTTAAAATCAAGGACTTAGGCGCCGCTAGCGTACCACCTCCCTACGGGAGGAATCAAGCGCAAATTTGTAAAATTAAAAAAGCCTTTAAAATCAAGGTCTTACGAAATTATGCCACCTGCATCAAAATAAGCGCTCTGCGCCTGAGTGCAAAATCTTCAAGTGCAAAAATCGGGACGTGCTTGCGCCCATTATAGTGGGAAAGCAGTGGCGAGTCAAGTGAGAATTTTTGAATTAGAAACAGGCCTCAGTTTGTATTAGTCATTTACAATTTGTAAGTTGTATTGACCCTAAACCGCAAAGGTCATAAGGTCATAAGGTCAGCACAATATTAGAGGTCAAACCAATAGACGCAAAAAAGCCCCATCTTTTACAAGACAGGGCTTAGATGGCCTCAGCAATACCGAGGACTTTGTTCGGTTTTACGCCCACCGAAGGGTTCCTCCTTACATTACCCTAAACCGCGGAGGTTGAACAATTTAGGGTAAGCTACTTTCTTTGACGAGGTTAGTAGCAACTCAATTCGATCGTCATAACCAGTTTCTCCGGTTTAAATTGGAAACTAGTTTCCAATTTGTTCGGAAAGCTCATTGCCTTCACGCTTGATGAAGGCAAGCAGGGTTTCCAGGTCTGCTTTGGTTGCGTTGCCGAAGGACTTCAGCTCACGACCAACCATCAGCTCCAGAGCGAGAACGATCTCGTCCTTACGAGCACCAGCAGTACCGGAGGCCTTTTCAGCCTTCTTGTACACACCTTCGCGAGCCAGTTTGGCCACGATGGACTTAACGGACTTGCCGAACTTCTCAGCAAAGGTAGCAACGGTTTCTGCAGTTGCGGCTTCTTTGTAAGCGGCAACGAGTTCAGCGGTTTGCTCGGCGGTGTAGGTAACGGTAGCAGCCATTTTTACTTCTCCTTTAAGATGAATTTCTCACAGAACAGAATCTATTATACGCGGTTTACTAAAACATTTCAAATCTAAATTTCTTAACCTTCTAGATCATACGCCTGGGTATACCATTCAGCATACGCTTCCCAATCCTTTTCGCCCATTTTGAATCCCTCTTTCCCCATCAACAGAATCTATTATACGCGAGTCAGAATCCCGGAACAAGTGTCTAATTCTGCACTTGTTCCGCTGCGCCCATTTTAGTGCTAAATCAGTGCAAAGTCAAGTGAGATTTTTTAATCCTGACCCTAAACTGTAGAAATTGAGTAGTCTGTTTAATTTGAGCAATTAGAGAGGTATTGAGGGTAATTGTAGGTAATTAGTGGCAATTTACCGTAATTTCAGCGGTTTAGGGTCAATTTCGTCGATTTTTCCCCTGGTGCTGTCCTCTAAACCGTTAAGGTTAGTGCATTTTTAGCAGGGATAGAAGAAAGCAGAGTAGAAGAAAGCAGGGTAGAAGAAAATTTTAGTAATTGGAGCTGTAGTAGTAGAAGAAGTTTTCAGCAGAATACTATAGACGTAAAAAAGCCCCCGAAGGGGCTGTTGTTACCAAGGCAAATCGCCTTTATCTTCTTTAAGTAAAGTTTTTTCTACTTTAGCGGGTGCAACATACACATCACCTGGCCAGTCTAATATAGCTACTGGATCCTGCCTTCTGCGAATAATCACAAGTACAGTAATCCCCCATTACTTACAAATGCTTTAGTTGATTTTGCTTCACAACCTAGGCAGCCTACACCCCTAGTACCTGTAAATATAGCATCATGGTAGCGGGTCCCACTTATACACTATACCAGCAAATATATCGTCTAATTCATCTTTTGGAGACTTAATTACGGAAGAGTTGGCATATATACTAGGTTTCAACGAATCCCAGTTCTTCCAATCTGTAATCATGGTGTCCTTTCTTATGCTAGGGTGATAGATCCAGGTTTGTAAAACCATATATCGTACCATTTTAGGTAGTTCATCGAAACTAGCACAAGTAGGGAGCTTAGCTCCAACCTTATTTAGCTTATTACTAGTATCTTGTTGCCGTACACCTGTTTTTAGCTCTTTTAAAGCAACATTTCTAATTTCAGCGATTTGACTATCGTCCCAAGGGCAGTCCCACTCTTTTACATCAACTAAGCAAGCTAAATCTTTACCTAGGATTGACTTAACTATAGGATTACTAGACCAAGCTTCATACGGTACATTATGTTGATGTTTATAAGCCCATAAAATTAAAGGAACCGCACTAGATAAGCTAGGGGCTTTAGTTTGTGAGTCTTGTAGAATGCTAGAACGATTTGTAATACACAGAAACTTCCATAGAGCTAGAATCTGACTACCCTCAATTGGATAACCCTCATACTCATAACTACACTTCTGTAGCCTCTGTAGCATCTCTTTTATGTCTATTTGGCCGTTATTATACACAGGTCTTTGTAAAGCTATAACAGGCAGACAATGCAATAACCAATCTCTAGAAACTTTAATTTTACTAAAAGTAGCTTCTGAATCGTCAGCTAGATTAAATCGAAATACTGGATGTGCCATGATTTTCCTTAATTGTTTGACCCTAAATCTCCAAGACGGAGTATCGCAGAATCCTAGAGTCAACAGGAAGCCGCGATTCGAAACACTCTCATTTGAGAACCAGTTTCGATGTGGTTTTTTTACCAAGTAATTTTCTTACTTAAAATTTATACGTACCAATGGCCTGTACAAGATTAACAGAATTAATGATCAGATTAACTACTCCCCGAGGCAGAGAATTCGAAAAATTAAAAACGCTAGAGCGCGTTTTAAATTCTTCGTTCTCTTTGAGAGTTGTTAATCTGTTTTAATTCTGTCTATTGATTTAGTTTATATAATTATTATATACTATTTTAGCCAAAAAGTAAAGTCTATTTTTCATACTTCAGACGGTTGTGAGTTTTGTTTACTTACCTCATCGTTTAATTTTTGAAAAAGGGTAAAAACCTTAGCGTATGGTTGTGTAGCTAGTGCATCCGCTATAGTTTGAAGTTCTTGCTCGGTTAGATTAAATTGGTATGTTTTCATGTCAATAAAAAAGCCCTGTGAGTTTATTCTCACAGGGCTATTATATCATTTCTTAGGTTTAGGGTCAAGATCATTTAAAGCTTGTTCAATCTTACCTTCTAGTACTTTGAGAGCTTTCTCAGTAATCGGAGAAGCTGCGATTTGCTTAGAAACTTCAACGCCTGCAGAAGCTCCTAGCATAACTGCTGCTTGATTAGTTGAAGGAATAATTGTCGCAACTACTCCTAGTACTGCAATTGTTGCTAGAATCTTTTTCCACTGCTTTGGAACTTCCTCACTCATTAACATGATAAGTATTGTACCCATTGCAGTAACTATTGCTAGTCCCACTATAAAAGCTACAACTGCGTCTAGCTTTAGCAATAGATATACTGAAAGCATCGGATTTTCTAGGAAGAAGTTCATATATATTTATTACAACCTTTTAGGTTGGAAGATAGGAGGATTAGTATTAAGCCGATATTAAACAGTGGCATGAACGATACAATCGTTGCAAGTAAAATATCTGCATAAGTAGTACAACCTTTACCCTTGTCCTGAATGTACCAGTTTAGGGTAAAGGCTATAGCTATAAATACTGATAGAGCGTAAGCTATTTCAAGCATCTGGATTATCTACCTTTAGTGATTTTAGCGATTCTTCGTCAAGAGCTCCTAGAATTAAACGAAGAGCCGTCTTAGGAGCCTTTTCTAATCCGTCTAGTAGATCGGAGGGTTTGCCTAGTGCATTTGCAATCATCTCAACTAATTGTTCCTTAGTGCATGGAATTTCATTGAGCTTAGTACGATACTCTGGCTTCTTATAGAAACCTTCTTTAGACAGTTTACCCACAACTGAGCGAACTGACTTATCGTACTTAAGTGCTAGAGCTTCAACAGTCTCTCTAGTTGGATTAGCCTGGTAGGAGGATAGAATGTCCTCCCATTGTTCTTTTGTATAATTAGTAGTTTTAGCTACCATCAATCGGCTCCCACAACTTACCAGCCTTGCCGCAAGCGGCAAACCAGGTCTTACTACGCTCCAGGAAGCAGCTATACACCCCGCTCCTAGCTAGAGCTTCTGAGTCTCCTGATACTACTATAGGATTGATACAACCTATTTTATATTCTGCTATATCATGGCGTTGAAACTTACAGGTCCTGCAGGTCTTAGCAATCATTCGCTTTCCTTTCTAATTGTTTTTGTTTAGCACGGCTTGGTGCTTTGATAGTTTTATGGACACCAGCTCCATGCTTACGAGGTAGAGCCCCGTAAGGGTTTCTAGGCTTCATATTAATTCTCCAAAATTTGCAATGCTTTTTCAATCTTTTCACCGCGTTCTGCGTATTCTTTCTCTAGCCAGGTCAGATCCTTTAGCAGAGTACTCTTAACTTGCAAAGCATCTTTATACTCTACGATCAGGTTTTGGATTGCTTCATGCAGTTCCATACCTTCACAGATGTACTCCCCTAGAGCTTCCCTAGCTTTTTCAATTTGTTCAGACTTTTTCATTTTTAACTCCAGTATATCGTCATATAGCTAACACCTTGTTCAGCCCCGAATTCATAACTGACTTCGTACCCTAGCTCCCTTAGGTCTCTAGCCGCTAGGGATACAGCAAGGGAGTGATACTTAGAGGTTTCCACTGAGATAGCGGTTTTAGTAGTAATTTTATTCTGCATATCATTATAAGCTCTATCTATTAGTTTAGAGAATTCCTGGAGAATTGTGCTATGCTGAGCATCTCCAATTTTTGCAGTATTTTTATCATAAATACGTTTCATCTCTGCTGCTGTTTTCATCTGTCAAATCCTTCTAAGTTAATCAAATCCATAAATACAATTATACGCCTTTCACCTGGGCTAGGCAAGTTTAAAATTTCTAACTAGATTATCTCTACTAAACAGCGTATAATAGAAAAATAGAAGATCGGGAGAGTTAAGATGGAAAGAATTGTGGAGAAGCTCGGTGAATTGAAGCTTCTGGTACGTGAGAAGTATGGCTACAATGTATCCTTTCACGTTCAGATGAACGGCCGTCTTACCTCTACTGCTGGTCGAGCCCATCTTGCTACAGGCTTGCTGGAGTTTTCCAAGAAGCTGTATGCAGAAAACCAAGAAGAATTCCTAGCTGATACAGTTCCACATGAATTCGCTCACCTTGCAGCTTTTGTAGTTTATGGTGATACTGGTCATGGTGAAGGCTGGAAGCGTGTTATGCAAGAACTTGGTTGTGTAGCTAATCGCTGCCACAGCTACCAAGTAACAAAGAAGTCTAGCAAGACCTATAAGTACGAATGTTCTTGCCAAGTACATGAATTTTCTCCACAACGCCACGCTTGGGCGGTTAAGGGTAAGCAATACAAGTGTGTGAAGTGTGGTAGCCACTTAAATTATAAAGGTTAAGATAATGGATATTGTAGAAAAACTGTTCGAACAAACCGCAGACAATATAGCCGGTTCTTGCTTTACTTTCTCTATGGAGCAAAAACTGGCTGAAACGGCTGAGTTCTATAACTTGGATGTAGAAGTAACAGACACTCTAGTAAGGGAATTTGAGGCTTACCTAGAGCATATTGACCAGCGAGTATGTGGTAACTGTGGTTGGTGGAACTATCCCGGTGATTATTGTGACTGTGAGTTCGACGATGAAGAAGAAGAAGAAGATGATTTCTGATACCGCTAAAGCTATCGCAGAAATTGCCTCCGAGATGGAGGAACTGCTGAAAACAAGTAACTCTCTAGCACTCTTGTCTAAAGTTACGATGGATAATTGTTATCATGAGATGCGAAGGCTCTCTAATAAGCAAGAAGTTATTAGCCTAAAGCTAGGCGCACTTCAAGATACTTTAAGAAAGCTAGAATATGAAGGAAAAGCTATTGATGTCTATAGTAAGCCCTGCTGAAGCGTTTTATGAGTTAGAGAATTTGGGCTATACGAGAGTAGCAAGAGAAATCGAACTTTTATGGGGAACTCCGCAACTAGCGATTTATTTCAGGGAATTACTGATTGATAGTCGTGGTAGTAGAGCTGGGTTTCCTCCTGCTGTTTTCGATCAAATTTTAAAACTTTTTATCTTGCACGAAGAAAAATTTTCTCCCCAAGATAAAGAGGATTTTTGGAAGACTTTCTTCCTAGGGATTAAATCATGAGCGTAAATCTATTTGGTGGTAACAAGTTCATTGAACTTAAACGCTGGACGTTCCCAGGTGGAGAACGTGGGGTAACAATTGTAGATCCTGTCGAAATTGATAGGTATCGTAGTTTTACTATTAACTGTCACTTCGAGGGATCAGATGACATACTGGATATTCTCCTTCTTGCAAATGCTTGCCGAAGCATCCGGAGTACTATTGGTCTTAGGCTTTGCATTCCTTATCTTCCATATGCTAGACAAGACCGTGTATCGAGTCCTGGAGACTCTTTCTCGCTCCAAGTCCTAGCTCAGGTAATTAATACTGCTAACTTCGACGAGATCGAGGTATGGGATGTGCATAGTGACGTAGCTGCAGCCCTATTTCCAGTAGGTAAGTTGCTTAATAAGCCTCAGCAACTTACACTGTACCCTTTGCTAAGCAACCTTATAGACTATGATAAGGTAGCTATTGTAGCTCCAGACGCTGGCGCTTACAAAAAGGCTCATAAGATAGCAGAAATGCTAAGTGTTCCAGTAGTACAAGCAACTAAAGTTAGAGACCCTAAATCGGGGCAGATTGTTGAAACTAAACTTGATTGTGACAACTTAAACGATTATAATAGTATTATTGTAGTTGATGATATTTGTGACGGCGGTAAGACCTTTATTGAACTTGCTAAGGTTATCAGAAAGACGTACGATAAACAGCTTAGTCTTGCGGTAACGCATGGTATTTTCTCTAAAGGTAAAGCGTGCCTATACAAGTATTACGACTATGTTGTCGCTGCTAACCAATGGAAACAAAATGAACAACCAAGTTTTAATTAAAAACAGTGCTGAATGTGCTCTATGCCACGATGTAATTGAGTCTAAACATCGACACGATTTTGTACATTGTAAATGTGGCGAAATCTTTATTGATGGAGGTACATCCTATGTTAGATGTGGTGCTAATGACCTATCTAATATTATTAATCGTTGCGAATATCGTGAAATGACTTACCAAGAGTTGTTAGCAGAACGTGATAGACTTGTGGAGTATATGGAATCTTACAATGCTCCGTACCACAAAGACTCTCTAGCAGCTCTTGAACTACTAATTGAAAAGGCTAATAATGTTTAAACAAACCGCTCTCACCTCTCTTGACAGCTATAAGCTGGGACACGCTGACCAATACCCTGACCTCATGGAAAAGGTATATAGCAACTTTACACCTCGTTCAGACAAGCACTTGAATATTCCTAGGGAATATAAGGATGGCACTATTGTATGGGCTGGTTCTGGTGCATTTATTGCAGAGCTTGATTCGATTTGGAACGATACCTTCTTCACTGAACCGTGGGAAGATGTTGAAGCTGAAGCTAGCATCTACCTTCCGTTCTGTGGCCCCAATGGTTTCAATATGCAACGTCTGTTTGAGCTGCACTCTCTCGGCTACCTGCCACTAGAGATCAAGGCTCTCCCAGAAGGTTCTAGTGTACCTATTGGTGTGCCTGTGCTTACTATTACTAATACTAAACCTGAGTTCTACTGGCTTCCTAACTTCTTGGAGACTTGGCTCTCTAGTGAACTGTGGAAGATGAGTACTAGTGCTACTATCTCTCGGGTATACCGCCGTATTCTAGAGAAGTTCTCTAAGATCACTGGTGGTAATAAGGACTTCATCGCTTGGCAAGGCCACGATTTCAGTATTCGTGGTATGTCTGGTATTGCTGATGCTGCTAAGTCTGGTACTGGACACCTACTGTTCTTTACAGGTACGGACAATATCCCAGCAGTAAAGCTTATCAACGATGTATACCGAGGCCAGGAAACCTTTGTAGGTGGGTCTGTACCAGCAACTGAGCACAGTGTTATGTGTGCAGGTGGTATGGAATCTGAGCTGGACACCTTCCGCCGCCTTATTCAGAAGTATCCTTCCGGTGTTCTTAGTATTGTATCTGATACCTGGGACTTCTGGAAGGTTATTAGCGTAATGGCTAAGGAACTGAAGCCTGAGATTGAAGCACGTATTGCTGATAGCTTTGGTCTTTCCAAGGTTGTGTTCCGTCCTGATAGTGGTGATCCGGTTAAGATTCTTTGTGGTTACAAAGTGTTTGATCTTGATAATGCTGCGGAAAAGGTACTTGATTACGAACTCGAGGAGGATGGTTACGAAGTAGTAAAGACTGAGGGTCGCTACTGGACTATTAAGTATGTCTATGACTACGACGGATGTGCTGGGAACTATGAGTTTATTAAGGAAATCTCAGAAGCAGAAGCTAAGGGTGCAGTTGAAGTACTTTGGGATACCTTTGGTGGAACTTTTACGATGGAGGGATACAAGACCGTTAGTCAGAAGGTTGGTCTAATCTACGGCGATTCCATTACTCCACGGCGTTGTGAGCGTATTCTAGAAGAGCTCTCAGCCAAGGGTTTTGCTAGTGATAACGTAGTATTTGGTATCGGTAGCTATACTTTCCAGTACCAAACCCGTGATACGCTAGGCTTTGCTATGAAGGCTACCTACGTAGAGATCGCTGGTGAAGGTAAGGCTATCTTCAAAGACCCTAAAACTGATGATGGTGTTAAGAAGTCAGCTAAGGGGCTCTTAGCAGTTGGGAAGAACTGGGATAGCGGTAAGTATGAGCTGTTTGCTAATGTTACTAAGGGGGAAGAGATTAATGGCTGCCTTGAGCCTATCTTCTACAACGGGGTTATGACTCCAGTTGAAAGCTTTAGTGATATTAGAAATCGTGCACTAAGCAGTATTTAAGCCCTAGGGTCAAGATTTTTAGTCTTGACCCTATATCATAAATATTGTATAATATTATCTTTAATGGGGGAATGATGATGATGACAAAAGAAGAAACCCAAACGCTAGGCCACGCCTTCTTCGATGGCAAAGTGTTGCAATATCGCAGGGACAGCGATGAGTTCTGGGTTGATTGGACAGAAGAATTTTGTCCAACATTCTGTTCAGATTTCGAATGGCGCATCAAGCCAGATGAACCGAAGAGGATAAAGCTGGAAGCGTGGCTGAATGGAAATAATCTGCTGATGTATATAGCAGACTTTGGCGAAGGTTACGCATGTCACCCTAATTGGACTCGCCTTGAGAAACTCGATATTGAAACGGAGTTGCCATGACTTCTTACCACGAATATAAATCAGGCAACAAAATTATCTACGGGTGGGGATCGTACAAGTACAACGGTGGGATCGCTTGGTTTCTCGGCCCGTTTAGTAAGGAGATTCCACAATGAGCGTTGAAACAATCGCATTCTTCACGAAATTCAGTATGAGTAAGTTTTGCAACAAGGCTGACCGTGATAACGCTATTGCAAGAGACTGGATTCAACAAATGGAACGCATCGAGCAACTGGAATCTCTCTGCCGGGAGGTTGAAGAGATAGTACACAAAGCATACTTGTGGGCGGATACTGGATCGGTAGCAAAAAATACTTTGCAAGAAGCACTAACCAAGCTCAAATAGGTTATGGGAAGGTGAATGATGGCACTTGATAGATCGCGGTGGGGAAAGCCCTGGACACCGGAACAACTGAAAGAAATGTATCGCGGTATCGAGAAGATGGAAATGCAATCTCGCATCACCGAGCTTGAGCAACAGCTTGAGTCTGCGAATAAGGAGCTTGAGGCTGCGAATAAGGATGCGTTGCGTCTGGATTGGATTATTTCGTCAAGCTGGTACGTAGGGCCATCTAATTTCTACTGCACTGAAGGCGGGGATTTAGTTGAATACGAAGACAGGAACACGTCAAATCTCCGTGAAGCTATCGACGCAGCAATGGGAGAACAAGGATGAGTATCTTCTATGAAGAACCGTGGTATTTATCAACTCCGGTTATGGCGCTGATTATCAGTTTCTTCGGATGGTGTTTTTGGGAAGCTATTTTCTGGTTATTCCATCATGTGAGGTTTGTATGAAAAAAGACGAATATATCAAAAAGCTGCGCGAGGCTTTGGATAACGCTTCCAATGCACTTCTTTCGCACATTGACCGGGAATATTGCTCCGTAGCTGAAAAAGCTACCAAAGAGTGCTATGAGGAAGCTCAAGAAGCACTAGCACTCCCCATCCCGCAGGACGATCCTGCGTATGTGATGATGCCAACTAAATTTACTATGGAGATGCTGGACGCAGCATTTCTATGTACTGGTATTCCGCTGCACAGGTTAATTAAAGCATATCAAGCAATGGTTGCTGCAAGGCCTAAGGAGGATTCATGAAAGTATTCTGGTTGTCCTGCTCAGAATGTGCCATGACACAGCCAATGCAACCTTGCGAGGCTTGCCCGAATAGGTTTGTGCAATTCAAGGAGAAATCATGAACCAACGTGAAGAAGCTATCAAGCTGGCTGAATTGGCTGGATGGAGAGTGATTGGATTCGGAGAAACTGACAATCTTGAACGCATAATCCAACTCGCAAAGAACGAGGCGTTTCGGGAAGCTGCTGAGTATTGTAAGAATGAATCAGGCAAAGCATTCAGCGAAGACGCAGAGGACTGGGGTCGCGGTGCTATTTGGTGTGGTGTAAATATCGAGGCGATGATTAAGGAGGAATCATGAAAACGATTGAAGGCGTTGAGCCTGTTGGTAATGGAATGGCCTGTGACAACGAACAATGCCTAATGCCCAAGGGTGAAGACACCTGTTCAGAGTGCCGGTATTCGCAACCTCTCTACACCGCCAGCGCCATAGCAGCCCTGCAAGCGCAGATTGCTGAGAAGGATGCAACAATAAATCACCTTGATTATCGACTCAATGTGCAGATTGGAATGCACGAAACTGCTCTGGAAATGTTAGCTGAGAAGGATGCGGAGATTGCTAAGTGGAATAACGCTTGGAAGAACGCAGCAGAAGCCACACAGCAACTTGGTGATGAACGCGACGAACTCCGGAATGAAGTAATAGCCCTCAAAGCAGCCGTGTCACATGAGGCAGATTGCTGCGAGACATATAAGGCAGAATCAGACGAACTTCGCACCAAGCTGGCAACATCCCGCGAGGATGCAATGCGGGAATCTTCGGTGGCTATTGCTGTATTGCTTGACGGCAAATTGGCACATACCTTTGGGCGACACTGTTCAAATTCAGTTCGGCATGGCGACTGGCGCAAGTATCTAGAGTCCTACAAATGAAACTAAAAGCTATCTTTGTATTCACCCTCGTATTCCTGCTTATTTGTGCTGCTGCAACATTCGTTGGGTGGATTGGTGGGGTTGAATTATTTACCCCATCTGCAGGAGTCTTAGCCTTGTTTGGAATTACTATAGGAACTCTTGTAGGAATTATTACAGCAACCCTTGTAACTGATGATGAGTGCATAGATTCCTCCGGAGATTTCTATGCTTAAACAAAACTATCATGAAAAAACACTAAGTAAGTCTAAAGGCATTGAGCCTGTGGCCTATGAGACTTATAAGGGAATACTGCTACACGCTGGTGATCCAAAGGTTTCAGAGCATTCAAACCCTGCACCTTTGTTCGACGAATCCGCCATCCTAGCCGCCAGATTGAAAGGGCAGGAAGAAGCTATTGAGGCATGTGCCGAATATGTTCATCAAACAAAAGGGGCGATTGGCAGCGTCAATATGGCTGAAAGCATTCTTTCTGGCGAATGGCGCAAGTATCTCAAGGAGGATAAGGGATGAGCGGAATAATAGAAACGATATTTGTAATGTGTGTTGTTGTAATGATACTTATTGGTGGATCAGCTTACGGCTCAGATTCACTACGCAGAGACATTATCGACACCTGCATTGCTCGCAATCCAGACATGGCTAACTCAAAGGTTAAGCAATACTGCATAGACCAATTCGATTCACTTCTGGATAAGGAGTATGGGAAATGATTTCCAACGAGCAACTATTGTAGGATGCGAAATCCAGCGGCTGATTTATCTTGATGCTGACGAACTAGAACACGGTGTAAGACAGAGTTTAGTTAAATAATTTTAATCTTGTTTTGTTTCAATTAATCCTGTATAATAGATTTATTGAATGGGAGATGATATGAAAGAAGATTGGCTTAAATTGAAATCAATGTTTACTGTGCTGTCGTCCCTCGATAACGATATTACTAAATACGGCAAACCGCAGACTCGGCGAGAACTGTGCACTCTAGCAGCTACCCTAGCTAAGGGAGCCCGTGCTAACACAATGCAAAAACGTCGCCTTGCTGAAAGGATGCACTTTATTGCATTTGAAGGATAATTATGAAAGAACTAACTGTCGTAGGCTTGCCTTACTATGGGTTTGAGAAAGTCAAGTCCAAACTTCTAGAAGGCGCTTCTCCACTTACACTACATCATGACGCTGAAAATGCTCATTCTAAGCACGCTATAGAGGTAAGGTACTTAGGTACTAAAATCGGGTACATTACAGGACGAGAGAGTCCACAGGTATTTCAAGCTCTACAAAAGGCAGAGATTGCAACATCAGCAACCTTGCTAGAAATTAGGGAGTCTTGCTTAAAACTAAAAACTTATAGTACTAAAATTGATAGTAATCCTTTTGATGAACATATACCTACAGATCTAGATAACGCTATAAGCTATGCAGTTAATAGCTTAGCATCTAAGAATATTTCTATTGGCGCATTAAACTTAAATCTTAATAAGAAAGAAGAACCTACTATGATGGAAAAGATTGTAAATACCAATACCAAGCTGGCTCAATCTGCTGCTTTCTTGGAAGCTGGCCGTATTGCTAATAATACCGCTACTAAGTTTGTCTCTAGCAAGGCTCCGCTGATGGTTAAGGGCTATGTTGATACAGCCTTTGGCAAGTTGCTTATTGCTAACGCGGCTGCTATGGCAGTTGAGAAGTTCCGTGGTACTGATACGCGTTTGGTAAAGCTTACCAACGCTATGATTACCCAAGCCTACCAAGAAGTGTACCAAAGCTTCGACGTAGAGAAGATGATTAACGAGCTGTTTGCTTCTGAAACGCTTAAGGCTGCTCTGTCTAAGATCGATGATTCAGAGTCCTAAAAGCCTAGATGACGCTTGGGATAGCCTAATAGTTCATCCCAAGACGTCCAAGTATCTAAAAGAGATCAAACCTGGAGTGTTTGTGGACGTATATGACGTGCTAAAGGCGTGGGATGTACGTAATCCAGCACTCCAGCATCTTTTAAAGAAAGCATTACAGGCAGGTAATAGAGGGCATAAAGACCTTCTAGAAGACCTGGATGACATTATCGTATCAGCTAAACGAGCTAAGGAATTAGCATAAATGAATAATTTCGACATTAGTATTCTACGTACAGCAGGCAAATGGGGTAAGTGGAGCTCTATTCTAACTACAGCAGCTATTCTAGCGTTGGCTAGTCTCACCTCTGTACCTGAAGGTAGCCGAGGTGTAAAGACTCGCTTCGCAGAGGTTGTAGGAGTTGTAACTCCTGGTCTTAATGTGAAGGTTCCTTTCATTGAAAGCGTACACCCTATTAGCATCATGGCCGATGCCGTTGAGATCAAGAATGCCGAAGGCGCTACTAAAGACGCTCAGCCAGTGCATACTACGCTGACTATTCGCTACCATGTACGAGAGAACCAGGTACAGAACATCTACTCCAACTACTCCAAGACAGGCGAGATGGATAGTTATGTGGGCACAGCTGGCATGGAAGCCTTCAAGTCTAGCACAGCTCACTATGGTGCAGACGAGCTTATTTTGAAGCGGCAAGATGCTAGTAATAACATGGTTAGCACGCTACAAGCTAAGCTAGATCAGTACGGTATCCAGGTACTATCTGTAGACGTATCTCAGTTTAACTTTAGCCCTGAATATATGAAGGCAGTTAATTCTAAGGTAACAGAAGAACAGCAGAAACTTGCAGAAGAAAACAAGCTGGCTCGTATTAAGGTCGAACAACAGCAAAAGGTTGTTACTGCAAACGCTGAGGCTGAGGCAGCTATCGCCCAAGCTAAGGGTAAAGCAGAATCCGTACGTCTAGAGTCTCTAGCTCTACGTGAAAACATGAACATTCTAGAACTTCGTCGTATTGAAGTAGCAAAAATTCAAGCGGAACGTTGGGATGGTAAGCTTCCGGCAACTGTACTAGGTAATGCAGTTCCTATGTTGAATATGAAATAATACACTTGATCTAAAGTGTTAAACAGCGTATAATATCTTTATACGCTGAATTGAGAGAATTTTAACAGTTTTCTCAATTCAGCGCATTAGGGGGGCTTATGGCAGGATACTCTAAGGAATTCTTAATAGACGCTTTCATGTCTAGATATTTCGAGGCTCTTTCCAAAGAGAAAGAAGAGAGTCTACGTATTCTTGCTGAACGTCACTACGACAAAGTAGGTAAAGACAAGTTCAGGGAATCTGCTAGCCTAGATGCAGAAGCTATACGTCTTTATAGAAAAGACTTTAACGTTTGAAAATTTAAACTTGAGCTTTCCATCTTCGTTTGATATAATAGTATTTATGAATTAACGGAGAGACTTAATGGAAACTTTAAAGGTTGGAGATGTTGTAGCTGTTCCTGCTTACGGAAGAATTTATCCTACAGAAAAGGACGTTCTTACTGGGTGGAACTGGGGACAAGACTTCCGAATTGTAAACGGCCCATACTTCTCGATTAGAGATCTTGATGCTATCAAGAAAGATTACACGGGACTTATAGTTGTATGCCCATTGAACAAGATACGGGTGAGGATTTTTTAGAGGACTTGGAATATTCCGAGCAGGATTGCTCAGACATACTGGGCGATATGAACAGTATGTGGAATAATGATAGACAAGACTTATATTGAATCCTATAAGATATGGGATATTTACTTCTGCGAAGCTAGAGGTAGGTTCTATGCTTACGATATTTTTGGTGGCCCAGCTATAACGTCTAACGAGTTTGAATCAGAACTAAAACGTTATCTAGATAAATTGTGGGAAACTACTGCTCTGTAAACATATATGGTGATGTGCCTCCCTTGTAAGGAGGATAACCGGATTCGAGTTCTGGACGGAGCACCAAAGAAAGGAGTTATGTATGTTATTTCGGTAAAAGGAGAAACATATGTCACGCACATTTCGTAGAAAAGGTTGTACTAGCTCTGGTTACACAGACTATAAGTGGTTTACCAGCGACTTCGTAAGGCTAGACTTCGGTAAGGGTATTTGTATCCCTTATGCCAAAGATAGCAAAGAATTTAAACGGGGTAAAGCTCGTTTTCATGCTGATAGTGGAACTACTAGCTTTAAGGAGCCAGGACCTGGGTGGTTTAGGAATATGTTTAATACCCGACCTTCTAGAGTGGCAATTAGAGCAGAAATTAATAAATGGTTACGTAACGAAGACTATGAGGTAGTGGCAGAGTCCAAACCTCATCTTAGTTATTGGACTTAATGGGGCATCTATATGGGATAGACTTTTCCCTTGCACGGAAGATGAAAGAGATCGTTACTCTTATGCTCCACCAGCATTAAAAATTTAAACTTGATTTACTTAGTTTAAGCCTGTATAATATTACTTTACACTGACAGAAAGACAAAAGATGATTGAAGTTCAAGTTTACGGCACTACTGTTGAAAACAGCCTCTTTGGTGGGGATGTTAAGGCAGCTTTCGATAAGTCTCAGGGCGATGCAGTTATGCTGCAAGTTACCTCTGAGGGTAAGAAGGTAATCAAGTCTAAGCGCGCTCGCGGTTTCAAACTGAAAGAGATTGCGCGATTCAAGAATTAGCAATTTTTATTGCTTTTAGCAGAGAAGGCCTGCTGACCAACCTTCAATAAATCGCTAGGCCAGCGTGGAGTTTAGAGTTACTATTTCTCTCTATTATCACCTCCTCATTACTTATAAGACTGATAACCTTATAAAGTATGTGAAAATAGCTTCCTGAGATCGAAGAGAAAGGACTCTCAACCTTCACCCTACTAGGTAAATAGGGTCTCTTATTAGTGCAGAGTAGGAAAAACTATATCGACAGCTATCGGTCGTAAGATAGATAGCCGTGGTGACTGACGAATGTAAGTCTCTTAGAGTCCTCTAAGAAATAGTTAAAGCTATCTCTTAGATGATTTAATAGCGGGTTCCAGTGGTGGACTCCGGGCTCATAATCCGTGATGGGATAAGGATCGTTACCTTAGCCCGCTTCCAAATTCGTCACCTTTTAAGGTGTTTTAGGCTTTTTCTACCTTTACTAGAAAAAGTCATGTAGTAAGATTTCTAGAGTTGCATTTCTAAGGGATACTTCATACTATAGAGCCTAGCATGGTATGGTTTATTAACGAAAGTTAGTGACTGAAATACCTATTGTTATACGATAGTGGCTAGTCGTGTTAGCCATGACAATAATAAAGTATCATGACAGCCCATTATAAGGCGGTGATACTGGCCCTCAGATATATTTTCTCTCTAGCTGTCTTACTAAAATAGGTTGTTGCGTAGATGAGACTTTCTTCGTCTCTTAAACGAGTTGTGGGGGTTCGAATCCCTCGTCTCCTGTGTCAATAGGAGATTGGTGTAATGGTAGCACGCTAAAAACTGTCTCTTCGCTTTTTACTCAGACTATTTAATTTATTATAATTTTCAGCCGAAAAGGGTAGCTCCCCTGTATTAACCACGATTAATACTAGGCTAAGTATTTCGTGGAATATGAAACAATCAGGAATATATGCTCTTTGGTATGAAGAGCAAGATCTTATTTATATAGGTCAATCAATAGATATACCTAGAAGGTATAAAGAGCACATTGGGTCTTTAGCAAAAGGTATGCATTCTAACTATAAAGTGCAGGATGCCTTTAATAATTATGGCAGTCCAGAACTGGTAGTATTAGAGCAGACCACTGGTGACTTAAATAGTTTAGAGGTACAGTGGACTAGTGAATTTAATAGCTTACAATCCTTAAATATAGTAGAAGCAGGAAGTGTTGGTCACGGTACTAACTCCAATCATTCCATATATACGAAGATACAGATTTTAAGAGCATTTAGGCTACTATATAGTACTAGTATGAAGTATTCAGATATATCAAAAATAACCGGAGTTAAGCTTAGTACATTAAAAGCTATTGTAGCTAAAAATAAGCATAACTGGCTATTAGATAAGTATCCCCACTTATTTTCCAAAATAAGGGGTAAACGGGACGATAACAGAGGTTTAGACTATTCATGTAGAAGTGGAACACTCTTAGTATTTGTCAGTCCTGAAGGTAGAGAGTATAACGTATACAACGTTGGACAATTTGCCAAACAATATAATTTACACCAACCTACACTAATGTATTTAGTAAAGGGTGCCAGAAAGCATCATAAAGGTTGGAAGTTTTTAAAAGCAGTTGCGGATATTACACTTACTTCTTCTATTGGTGAAACTAAAAAAGTGTACTAGATTTTTTCTCTGCTTCACCTCATTTTTCGCTGCGTTGTTGTTAGCTTCTTCGAAGATTAAGCCCCTTAAGGGCTTGCCAGGT
>ERZ1034365.325-NODE-325-length-26631-cov-3.146306_pt1 | contig 26631 bp, 22 predicted proteins | sample MGYA00520615_ERZ1034365 | MGnify/ENA primary metagenome ERZ1034365 (study PRJEB33736, sample SAMEA104284505) | Azolla filiculoides | biome: Urban; feature: Water surface; material: Ditch water | place: Netherlands | collected 2015-10-28 | depth 0-0.1 m ...
GTTAAACCTTCAGATTGCTGATTTAGTCAAAGACAAAGATATTTTACAATTAGCACGTCATCATGCTATCAAACTCTTAAAAGACGATGCGCCAATGGAAAAACCAGAACATGCAAAACTTCGTGAAGCTTTTATCGAATTAAGCAAGAAGAAAACTATTTGGAACTATATTAGTTAGTTCTTTTTAAAACATTTCCCCTTTTTCGAACTTGTCCATTTCTACCTCGCTTACTATTTTATGGGGGGGGGCAAATACAGATTAAAATTTAACTCTGGTTATAAATTAAAATATGAGGATAATATTTTTAATTTTTAGTAACTTTATTATGTAATAAGATTGAAAACAATAGTTTTCAGTTTTGAATTAAAACTCATGATTTTTGAGTTTAATTCAAAATCATTAAAAAATAGAAACACTTAATCTTTTATTAAAAAAATTAGAATGATTACAAATCTACTTTTTATTATTACTGGTCTTATAGGTTTATTAACTGCTCTATTGATTTTTAGAAATTATAAATCTAATAGAATGATGAATCTATATATGATTTTATTAATTATAATAATTTCATTACGATTTTTCATAGGAGGACTAATCTATTTTAATTCTGATAGAACTTTTAGTTTTAACTATTTAAAATATGTAAATCTATCATCAGTTGTAATACCACTTTGCTACTTGTATTTTAAAAATTTAGTTAATAATGAAAAAAAAATTTGTGTTAAAGACCTTACTCATTTTGTTTTTCCAATATTCTTATATTTAGCAATAATAATACTTGAGAGCCTTTCATTATTATCCATGAAATTAGTTTTCATAGTATATCCTATTTTTTGCAGCTTTGCTATAATCTATTTTATTTTATGTTTTAAAGTATTAAAAAATAATATTTGGATTAATAGAGTGGAAATAAATGTGGGGCAGAAACAAAATCAATTAATTAACAGTTGAACTACTTATTTATTTATTGCTCTCTTTTTGTTATTTATTAGATTGTTAGTATCAATATTTCTTGAAATATATAATAACAGCTATGTTAGAGGTTTTAGCTATTTATGGATATCAGCAATTGTATGGTTACTAGTTTTATTTAGAATATTAATTTCTCCTGAAATCCTTTATGGCTATGATGTACTTAACAAAAAAATAAATGAGAATAGAGGTTCTAGCCTGATATTAAAAAATGTTTGGAAAACATCTATAGATGTCAAATTATCTAATAATCATCATATTATATTAAAAGAAAAAATAGAAAAAAATTTATTGGTCTACATTCAAAAAATAGAGAAGCAGTCGTTCAGATATGAAATATTTAGAAATCCTAAACTGACATTACCAGATTTTGCAAATAAGCTAGAAATTCCAAAAAGTCATTTGTCATACCTATTCAAATATCATTCAACTTTATCTTTTTCTGAATATAAAAAAGTAATTAGAATTCATGATGCAATAAAGCATATAGAACTAGATTATTTAAAATCAAACACTTTAGATTCATTATCTAAAAAAGTTGGTTTTACATCGTACAATCCTTTTTTTACAAGTTTTAAAGAGATTTCAGGTGTATCACCAATAGAATATTATAAAACAATTCAAGTTGCATTTGATGAATAAAAAAAGGTTCAACTTTGCAGTTGAACCTTTTTTTATAGCCATTAAATAAATGTTATTTCTTATAATACTTTCTGTATTTTGGGTAGGTCAGCGCTCCTAATAATGATATTCCTCCTAACGAATACCAAATCCAACTTAACGAATGTGCTTCTCCGCTGGCATAAGAATGCAATCCAACTAAATGGAAATTTACTCCATAATAGGTAAATAAAATGGATACAAAAGCAAACATACTCATCAAATTAAATACCCATTTTCCTCTTAAAGAAGGAACAAATCGAGCATGAATCACAAATGCATATACCATTATACTGATTAAAGCCCATGTTTCTTTTGGGTCCCACCCCCAATAACGTCCCCAACTTTCATTAGCCCATTGTCCGCCAAGAAAATTTCCTATGGTAAGCATAATTAGACCAATTGTCAAAGCCATTTCATTGATATAAGTGATTTCCTGAATATTCAAATCCATTTTGGCTTTGTTTTTTTCATTAGTAAACAAAATCAATAGCAATGAAACCGCTCCTAAAATCATTCCTAAAGCAAAAGGACCATAACTGGCTACAATAACCGCTACGTGAATCATTAACCAATACGAATTCAGTACAGGTTGCAAATTAGCAATTTCCGGGTCAATCCAGTTCATGTAGGCTGCTGCCAAAATCATTGCGGTTACAAAAGCAGATGACGCCACAGTAAGTTTTGATTTTCGGTCGAAAGCTAAGCCAAAAAACATCGTTGCCCATGCAACATAAATAATGGATTCATAAGCATTACTCCACGGTGCATGTCCTGAAATGTACCAACGCGCAATTAAACCAGCAGTATGTAATCCGAACAATAATCCAATAATGACATGCATCACATTAACAGAAATAGTCAAAGCTTTACGTTCTTTGAATATGTTTACGATAGTCAATAATAACATCAGGATTGCTGCGGTCAAATACCAATACGGTAATTTTTTGAAAACATCATATTTGTTATATAATATCTCTAGCGAAATTTTTTCTTCACTTGGCAATACTTTACTACCAAACTTTTTCTGGAAACCGTTGATACTTTCCAGTAATTCATCGGCAGATTTATAATCATTAGAAGTCGTTGCATTGCTTAATGTTCCGAAATACAATGGCAAAATACTTTTGGTATACGTTGAATCCATTCCTTTCATGCCAGATTCGTTGAGTTCTAAATAAGAAATCCATTTACTGTTTTCGTCATTCGGAATAGGGAAAATCTTTAAAATTCGTCCGCTCAAAGCTGATTCCATCAAGTTGACTTTCTTGTCGGTTTCGATAAAATCTTTTTCGAACTGATTTGGATTTGCATTTTTAAATGCCTCTTCTAAATAGGGAGACAATTTATAATTTCCTTTTTCATCGAAAAAAGCAACGAAAGGCGCAAATTCTGCATCCTTATCTATTCCTATAATTTTACGTATGCTGTCGTTTCCTCTTTTAATATAAATTAACGGAATTTCAATCCAAACACTCGCATACTGAGTCATTGATAGAAAAGCCTGATCAGAATTCATATCTTTATATGTATCCGAATGACTGACTTTTCGCAATAACTCTGATGAAAAAGTATTTATTGGTTTCATCCTTCCTCCCGCATCCTGAATAATCAAACGTCCAAATTGAGCGGCGTGTTTCTCAGAAACTTTAAATTTATTCAATAACGAATCCAATTCTTTTTGGTTAACCGCCTTTTTAGAATGGGCAGCATGACCTTCCTGAGGAGCTTCTGCTTCTGCATGAGCATGTCCGTCATGTTCTGAATGATTGTGCTCTTGCGCAAAACTGTTGAAATTGAACGCTAACATCAAAAGGATTAGTAATGTGGCTTTTTTGTTTTTGACTACTTCTAATTTTCGTTTTAAATCTGCAAAACGGGAATGTTTAGTAAACATAATCGCCATCATAGCAAAAAATAACATGAAGTAACCGCTGTATGTAATTGCAGTTCCCCAGAAATCGTGGTTTACAGACAATACAGTCCCTTTTTCATCCGGATCAAAAGAAGATTGAAAAAAGCGATATCCTCCATGATCTAAAACATGATTCATATATATATTGTAATCGAATGGTTTTAGAGAATCCTGAACGGTAACCTGACTTTCAAAAGAAGAATAACTTTTTTCGGTTCCTGGATATTTTTGGGCAATAAAATCATTTAGTTTTATTTTAAAAGGCAAGATATACGCCTTGCTTCCATAGAAAAAACTGTAATCAATATTTCCAATTTTTACGGTTTTAGCTTCACCAATTTTTCCTTTTGAACCTATGATTGTCACTTCTTTTTCCTGACCTTCGGCAGTCACTTTTAAAACTAATGCGTCTTCATGATTTTTGGCTTTAAAATCATTGTCAGACTCATATGCCACCACTCCTTTTACAGCAGGATCAGGAAAAACAAAACGTTTTTCTCCAATGGTGTATAACGAACGCATCATCAAAGGTTGCACAATATCTTTGGTTACTTGTCCTTTCAATTTATCAGCCATGCGCATAAAATTTCCTTCAAAAGGCGTTTGAATCGTGTATTCTTTTCCTGTTGTGTTGATGTTTATGGCACCTTCTGTGTATTTATTTAAAGCAAATAATACATTGTGAACATTTTGAACTTCGCCTTCTTTCAAGAAATGTTCTTCACGTCCACCCTCACCGGCTTCAACTAATTTTAGATATAAAGTTCCTTTGTTATCCGGCTTAATCGTTTGTTTTGCTCCCATTATGAAGTTTTCATAGGTCACTTCAAATGGTGTATCTGCAAATTTATTTTTAATGCTGAAATTATTGTTGGTTACTGGCGAAAGCAATAAAGGTTGCTCGAAAATACGACGTTTCATTTCGCCTTTATATTCCCCGTCAACATAAACCGTAAGAAAGGTTTTATCTGAAAAAATTTGATTTTCAGCAGCGCCTTCACGAATAGGCATCATTCCTTCATAACTGATATATCGCGTTACAAAAGCGCCCAAAAGAATAAAAACAAAAGCTAAATGCAACAATAAAGTCGCCCATTTTTCTTTTTTCAGTAATTGATACCGTTTTATATTTCCAATAAAATTGATCATGAAGAAAACCATAATGGCTTCAAACCACCAAGAATTATAAACCCAAATTCGGGCGGTATCCGTATTGTATTTGCTTTCAATGAAAGTTCCAGCGCCCATTGCTATAGCAAAAGTTAAAAATAAGACGGCCATTAATCGTGTAGAAAACAAAAAAGAGTATAATTTTTTATCCATTTGTAAGGGATTACGTTTTATAAAAGTGCCACAAAAGTACTTAAAAATGTTGACTTCTATATTCGCACATTTGTTAATTTAATCCAAAATTAAGTAAGGCTGAAATAGCCTAAAAATCGTGTTTTTATATGAATTTTGATTTTAAAATCTAGCGCTTTTATTAGTCCTAATTTTTCATTTTTTTTGCTAATTTTGCCTCATGACTAAAATAATCATAATAGGTTCCGGAAATGTAGCACAGCATTTAATTCGAACTTTTCAGGATGCAGCTTCTTTGAATTCCAAAATTGAATTGGTTCAGGTTTTTGCCCGACAAAAAGATTCGGTATCCCACCTGATTGATTTAGACAAAATCACTACTAATTTTGACGATTTATTAGAAGCCGATTTATATATCATATCTGTTTCAGACGATGCTATTTCGGAGGTTTCATCGCAATTGCCGTTTAATAATAGATTAGTCGTTCATACCTCAGGAAGTGTTGCTTTAGATACATTAGACACTAAAAACAGAAAAGGTGTTTTTTATCCTTTACAAACTTTTTCGAAAGATAAAATGGTTGATTTCAAAGTCATTCCCATTTGCTTGGAAAGCGAAAATGCAACCGATTTTCAATTGCTGGAAAAGGTTGCAAAAACGATTTCTGATAAGGTTTTCGCCATCAATTCAGAACAACGAAAAGCACTTCATGTTGCAGCCGTTTTTGTCAATAATTTTGTGAATCATTTGTACCAGATAGGACATTCTATATGCACCGAAAATCAAGTTCCATTTGAAATTCTGAAACCGTTAATTCAAGAAACTGCTGAAAAAATTAATACACTTACTCCCGAAGAAGCACAAACGGGCCCGGCAAAACGCCACGATAGCAAAACTATTACAGCACATGAATTATTTTTGACAAATAAAAATCAATCTACTATTTATAAAATCCTAACACAATCAATACAAGATAATGGCAAAAAGTTATAAAGAAATAATGAATGATATTACTACGTTTGTTTTTGACGTAGATGGTGTACTTACAGACAGTTCGGTTTTTGTTACCAATGAAGGAGAAATTTTAAGAACTATGAATATTCGCGACGGTTATGCCATGAAAGCAGCTGTAGAAAGCGGGTATAATGTGTGTATTATTTCGGGCGGAAGTAATGAAGGTGTCCGAGTGAGACTTCGAAATTTAGGAATTACAGATATTCATTTAGGTACTCCAAATAAAGTAGAAACTTTTGACGAATACACTGATGTTTATAACATTAACCCGGAGCATGTTTTGTATATGGGCGATGATATTCCGGATTATCACGTGATGAAATTAGTAGGATTACCAACCTGTCCTCAGGATGCAAGTCCAGAAATTAAAGCGATTTCTACTTACATTTCGCATAAAAACGGAGGAAAAGGTGCTGCTCGCGATGTTATAGAACAAGTGATGAAAGTACAAGGAAAATGGATGGCTCATTTTGATGGTAAACTTGATTAGTCTTCAATTTTATGGATATCGTTTTAGCTTACAATTTACAATAAAGAAATGAATTTTTTAAAATTAATACGATATCCCAATTTACTCATGCTGGCGTTTATGCAGCTCATTTTTCGATATGGTTTTTTGAAATTACAAAATATACCTTTAGCATTAAATGACTGGCAATACGGATTATTAGTCTTATCTACTGTTTTAATAGCTGCCGGAGGTTACGTTATCAACAATATTTTTGATCAAGATACTGATAACGACAATAAACCAAATAATGTAATTGTTGGTAAAAGTATTTCAGAAACAAATGCCTATTCTATTTATGTAGCATTAAATATTACAGGTGTTTCAATTGGTTTTTATTTGTCGAATGTGATTGCTAAACCGGGCTTTGCTGCTCTCTTTATTTTGATTGCCGCAACGCTTTATTTTTATGCAATAAACTGGAAACAAATGCTGCTTATAGGTAATTTTATTGTGGCTTTATTACTTTCGTTCAGTGTAATTATTATTGGGATTTTTGATTTATTTCCTGTTGTAAATCAGAGTAATCAACCGCTGATGGCGAATCTTTTTTCGATACTTATTGATTATGCAGTTTTTGCTTTCATGATTAATTTTATCAGAGAGATAGTTAAAGATTTAGAAGATGTAAATGGAGATTACAATCAAGGAATGAGAACTTTACCAATTACACTTGGAATATCAAGAACAGCTAAAGTTGTTTCTATATTGAGTTTCATTCCTGTATGTGCAATTCTTTTGTATATCAATAATTACCTTATGCCGCTCTTGTTTGTTACGATTTATATGTTACTTTTTGTTGTGGGGCCACTACTCTATTTTAGTATAAAAATTTGGTCTGCAAGCTCACAAAAAGAGTTTCATGTTTTGAGTTTACTGTTAAAATGGATTCTGTTATTTGGTATCCTTTCAATTCTTGTTATTAGTTTAAATATGAAGTACAATGCTTAAAAATAAATTAGAAAAATACACTTTAATTCTGGCTTCGGGTTCACCAAGACGCCAACAATTCTTTAAAGATTTAGACTTAGATTTTGAAATCAGGTTGAAAGAAATTGAAGAAATTTATCCTCCGGAATTGAAAGCTGCACAAATTACCAACTATTTAGCAGCGCTAAAAGCAAGTGCTTTTGAAGGCGAATTAAAACCCAACGAAATTCTTATCACCAGCGATACAATTGTTTGGCATAATGAAACTGCATTGGGTAAACCAAAAGATGAACAAGATGCTTTTGCAATACTCAAATCGCTTTCAAATGCCACTCACGAAGTGATTACTTCGGTCTGTTTCAAAACTCAGGAAAAAACAGATTTGATTCACGAAATCACAAAAGTGACCTTCAATATATTGTCTAATGAAGCAATTCATTATTATCTAAAAAACTACAAACCCTTTGATAAAGCAGGTTCTTACGGTATTCAGGAATGGATTGGCTTCATTGGAGTTTCAAAAATAGAAGGTTCGTATGCTAATGTTATGGGAATGCCAACGGACAAAGTCTATGAATATTTAAGTAAATTAGCCTAAAAATGTAACGTATGACTTTTTTCAACGAGTTTACCCGAGAAATAATTGGCACCGGAATTCTGTTTATTTTGGTAATTTCATTGCGAATTATCACTACAAAAGTGGTAAAAAAATATGCGAAATCAAGTCAAATTATTGAGCATCGGACAAATCTGGTCATCAAATACATTCATTTATTAATTAACATTCTGGCAGTAATTGCATTAATTACCATTTGGGGCGTTGAACCTAATGATATTTTTATTGCTCTTTCCTCGATAGCAACTGTTGTTGGAGTAGCCATGTTTGCACAATGGTCTATTTTGAGCAATATTACCTCCGGAATTATTTTGTTTTTTTCATTTCCATTCAAAATTGGTGATATCATTCGTATTCACGATAAAGATTTTCCTATCGAAGCCGAAATTAAAGACATCAGTGCGTTTCATGTTTACCTGAAAACAAAAGATGGCGAAAAGATTATTTATCCAAATAATTTGCTGCTGCAAAAAGGAATTTCAATTTTAGAAAATTATTTTGAGGATAAAGAATTTGTAGATTAAAGCTTCAATTCATTGTGAAGCAATACTATAAAGTGTAAATTTTATAACATTTAAATAGAAATCTATAAGGTTTTAGAGTTTTAAAATAGGATTTTTGTTGATTAGACTAACAATGATTTAATTTTAATAGTTGAGTGTCTTTTCTAAAACAAAAAAAAATGAATACGATTCTAAAAATCCCTTTCTATGCCCAAATAACCCTCATTTTATTGAGTTTAATAAGTATCACTTATATACTTTTCATTGGTCAGAATATTATTGTTCCTGTAGTGATGTCATTTTTGTTTGCCATTTTATTAGAGCCAATAGTTACTTTTTTTAAATCAAAATTACATTTTCCGCATGTTTTGGGAGTCATTATAACGGTGCTGATTTTTGTATTGGTTATTTTAAGTTTATTCATTTTTCTCTCTTTTAAAATTAGTGATATTATTGAAGATTTTGATAAAATAGAACGAAATCTGAATATTCATCTCAATAACATTCAACGATTTGTGCGAGACAATTTTCATTTAAGTTCTAGAGAACAAAAAGAATATTTAGACAGCGCTACCGAAGATTCTATGGAAAAAGGCAAGGAAATTATTGGAACCACTTTGCTTTCGTTTACAGATACAATTTTAAATATTACTTTAATACCTATTTATACTTTCTTGATTCTTTTGTACAAAACGCATTTTATGTTGTTTTTATCTAAATTGTTCAAAAAAGAGTCTCATCTTAAACTTCGTGAAATTTTAAATCAAATTAAAGTAGCTGTAAAAAGCTACATTGTGGGTTTGATTATAGAAATGATTGTAGTTTCTATTTTAACCACTTTGGGATTTATGATAATTGGCTTAAAATATGCCATTTTGCTAGGTATTATTACTGGAATTTTAAACCTTATTCCGTACATAGGTATCCTGTTTGCTGGGATTTTGAGCATTGTTGCTTCGCTGACAGGATCTCCTGATTTATCAATCATCATTGGCGTAATTGTTGTGAGTATTATTGTTCAGTTGATTGATAATAATATTTTGGTGCCTATGATTGTCAGCTCAAAAGTAGAAATAAACGCTTTTGTATCTATCATAGGAATTATAATTGGTGGTGCAATTGCAGGAGTTTCCGGAATGTTTCTCGCCATTCCTGTTTTAGCTATTTTAAAAGTGATTTTTGATAGAATTGAATCTTTAGAAGCATGGGGATATTTGATGGGAGATCATTTGCCAAAAACATATACTTGGCGCAACATAAAACTACCGCTTTTTGATTCAGAAACAGAAACAAAAAACATTTTGATAAAAACAGATATTATAGCTCCTGTATTCACGGAAACTACTACTGAAACGGATGGAAATAAGAAGGAATGAAATACTGATTTAGAACTTATATAATTATTTAATGGTTTCAAAATCCCCAAAAAAGAAACTCATAAATTATAGTCATCATAATGAAAGTTAAATTTTTTCAAATGTCTCAAAAACAAAAATGGCTCCTTTTTCTGCTGGTATTCAGCTATTGTCCTCTTTCTTTTTCACAAGTTGGCCAGGTCAAAGAAGATTCTTCTGCGGTTTACAAAGACATTCAAACCTATTCTAAAAAAAATAAATTCACCAAGTTACTTCATAAATTAATCTTTGAACCCGTTAATGTAAAAAGAAAAAAGAAAAGAGTTCTTCCAAGAATCCAGCAAAAATTTGAAGGCAAAATTATTCGGAATATAACTATCGAAACACTAGATCCGTTCGGATATTCTGATGCAGATTCTAATAGGGAACCGAAAAATTGGGCTGAAAAAACCGGAAATAGAATCCATCTTAAAACTAAAAAATTAGCCATTCGGAATTTATTGCTTTTTAGAGAAAACAAACCCTTAGATTCTTTGCTTATAAATGAATCGGCGCGTTTAATCAGAAGTCAAAAATACATTCGAAGTGTGCGAATTGATCTTAAATTATCAGAAAAAAATTCGGATTCTGTTGATGTTTTTATTCGAGCAATCGATTCTTGGAGTCTTATTCCAAAAGGGTCTATTTCAAGTTCCAGATCTTCTTTTGAATTGAATGAAAAAAACTTCATGGGAATTGGTCACGAATTTAAAAACAAATTCACAAATCGCTTCAGTGACGGAAAAAACGCTTATAATTTAGATTATACGGTTCCTAATATCAAGAATTCCTTTATCAAAACAACATTTAAATATAATATTGATTTAGATAATTATTATGGCAAAAGTATCGATATAAATCGTCCTTTTTATTCGCCTTTTGCAAAATGGGCCGGCGGTATTTACTTTGATCAACAGTTCCGAAAAGATACACTTCAGGATACTAATCTGGTGTATGCACAACAAAATTTTAAATACAATTCTCAAGATTATTGGATTGGACATGCGTTTAGTATTTTTAAAGGAAATACCGAAAAAAATAGAACAACAAACTTAATTGTATCCGGACGTTATTTGAATATTAATTATATCGAAAGTCCTACTATAGCCTATGATCCTGTCGATTTTTATTCTAGTGAGAAACTTTTTCTTTCGGGTATTGGTATAACTTCCCGAAAATTTATTCAAGACAAATATATTTTTAGAAACGGAATTATTGAGGATGTTCCCATTGGGAAAATTTACGGAATTACCGGTGGATACCAATACAAAAATCATAAAGGAAGATTCTATTTAGGAGGTCAGGCCTCTTTTGGAAACTATTATGACTGGGGATTTCTAAGTACTAATTTTGAAATAGGAACTTTTTTTGATAAATCGAGTACGAGTCAAACTACTTTTTCCTTTCAAGCCAATTATTTTACCCATCCGATAGAGCTTGGAAAATGGAAATTAAGACAATTTATTAAACCACAAGTTATAATAGGTTTAAACCGTTTGGACGCCATCGGAGATCAACTTACCATTAATGAAAATTATGGCATTCAAGGGTTTAATAGCGCAGTGTATGGAACTAAAAAGATGATGCTTACTTTACAAACTCAAGCGTATTCGCCATGGGATTTATGGGGATTTCGTTTGAATCCGTATTTTAATTATTCGATTGCCTTATTAGGAAATGACCAAATAGGCTTACTTGATAGCAAAGCATATTCAAAAATTGGAATTGGGTTAATCATTAATAATGACTTTTTGGTATTCAGCTCTTTTCAATTATCGCTTTCTTATTATCCGTCGATTCCCGGCAGCGGGCAAAACATTTTTAAAACAAATGCTTTCGAAACCTCTGATTTTGGTTTTCAAGATTTTGAATTAGCAAAACCTCGTACTGTAATTTTTAAATAAGCAATCTTTTTGCAGAACATTATTTGGCTTGTTAAATCATCTTTTGATTCCTCTAAACTCCAAAATCATAACACATTAAATATGTGAATTTTATAACTTAAAAGAATAACTATACAACAAATAAAATGCTGTATCTTCTATCTTTACTTTAACAATAATGTTAAACTAAAACTACAAATCAGATGAAAAAAGTTACCTTTTATTTAATGATGATGGTATTGTCATTAAGTATTTTACCTACCCAAATGATAGCTGCAGAAAAAACTCCAACTGCTATTACTAATGATTCAAAAGAAGTTCCTGCAGAAGTTAAAGTGCTGCTGAATCGATTAGAAGAGATTAAAAAAATGGATAAATCCGAATTAAAATCTTCAGAAAAAAAGGCATTACGTAAAGAAGTTAGAGCCATTAATGCCGAATTAAGATCTACAGGAAATGGAGTTTATTTATCAGTAGGTGCCATTATCATTGTAATCCTTTTATTGATTCTTTTATTATAATCCAAGTTTACCAATTATTATAGAAAAAGAGAAGCTTCAATATCTTCTCTTTTTTATTTTAAAGAAAACCTGAAAAAACCCAATTAAATGTTAATACTTTTTATTGGCACAGTTGTTGAAAATACCCATAAACAAGTGTACATGAATAATTATTAATTAAAAAAACACAAAATGAAAACATTAAAATTAATCGCCGTAGGGATAATCCTTTTGGTATCCAGTTCGATAGAAGCACAGATTTCAGTAAACGTAAATATTGGTTCACCACCAGCTTGGGGACCTGCAGGATATTCATCAGTTGAATATTATTATTTGCCGGATGTTCAAGCCTATTATGATGTAAGAGCAACCCAATTTATTTATTTTGGCGGAGGAAGATGGATTCGCTCCAGATATTTACCAAATCAATACCGAAACTATGATTTATATAACGGATACAAAGTAGTTTTAAATGATTATCATGGTTCAAGACCTTATTCCCACTACAAAGAACACAAAGTAAAATACTATAGAGGATATAAAGGAAGACCACAAAGAAATATAGGTAACCGTAATAATTATAACAATAATAGAAATTATGGTAATGATAACAGAAACAAAGGAAACAACGGGAATCATGGTCATAAAGAAGAAAGAGAACATGGTCGTGGAAATGGAAAACATTAATTTCTAAACCTAATGAATTTGAAAAGAGAGCACCATTATTTGGTGCTCTCTTTTTTTATAGTACCCTTTGAAATAACTTTATCCAATCAAATAAATAAGATTGAATTAAAGTATTAAAAATGATTTATTCCATTTTACACTCTTGATTATTTATTTCTTTATTTGATTCAAAAAAATGAAGTTATCGTCCTACGGCGCCATTTCAAAGAAAAATATTAACATAATGTTTTGAATTAGAGTAAATAATCCGTCCTTTTTATTACTATTTTTGAAGCTAAGACAAAACAAAAATTTACGCTATGCGAAAAATTGCTATACAATTATTCTTTATTTTTCTTTTTACAGTTCCATTATTGCATGCACAGCAGCCGTTAAAACCCAATTCAGTTGAAATTTACAATCAAATTCAGAAACTTAATTTTCTAGGTTCCGTTCTTTATATAGCCGCACATCCTGATGATGAAAATACACGCTTAATTTCTTATTTATCGAATGAAACCAAAGCAAGAACCGGCTATCTATCCCTTACACGCGGTGATGGCGGACAAAATTTAATTGGGTCACAATTGCGGGAATTATTAGGAGTAATCCGAACGCAAGAACTCATTGAAGCCCGAAAAATTGATGGTGGAGAACAACTTTTTTCCCGTGCCAATGATTTTGGATTTTCTAAAAACCCAGGAGAAACATTAGATATCTGGGAAAAAGAAAAAGTGCTTTCGGATGTAGTTTGGGCCATTCGAAAATTCCAGCCTGATGTAATTATCAATCGTTTTGACCATCGCTCAGCGGGAACCACTCACGGACATCATACGGCTTCTGCAATGTTAAGTGTAGAAAGTTTTAATTTAACCAATAATCCAACCATTTTTCCGGAACAATTAAATCTGGTACAGCCATGGCAGGCAAAACGCCAATTTTTCAATACTTCCTGGTGGTTTTATGGAAGTCAGGAAAAATTTAATAAAGCGGATAAAACGAATTTAATGGCGATACAAACCGGTGTTTATTTTCCTTCTATTGGAAAATCAAATCAGGAAATCGCTGCTTTGAGCCGCAGCCGACATCAATCACAAGGTTTTGGAAGCACAGGAAGCCGAGGGGAAGAAATTGAATATTTAGAATTTATAAATGGCGAACCGGTAGGAGATAAATCCTCTCTTTTTGAAGGAATTGATACAAGTTGGAATCGCGTAAAAGGCGGAAAACCAATTGGCGAATTGCTGACTAAAATTGCTTCCCAATTTGACTTTAATAATCCATCAGCGAGTATTCCCACTTTGGCGAAAGCCTATAGTATGATGCAATCTTTAGACGAAAATAATTGGGCAACGTTAAAATCCGAAGAGATTAAAAAAATAATTATTGCTTGTTCCGGTTTGTATCTTGAAGCTGTTGCCCCGAATCAGGAAACCACTCCGGGAAGTCTTTTGAAACTTAAAATTGAAGCAATCAATAGAAGTCCGATTCCGATACAATTAATACAAGTAACTACTTTACCAAATCAAAAAAAAACGCTTCAAAATCTTGTTTTGAAAAATAATATTTTACAAAATTTCAACCTTGATTTACAATTGCCAAGCACGATAAATTACACACAACCGTATTGGTTACAAGAAAAAGGAACTGAAGGAATGTATACGGTAAAAGACCAGAAAAACATAGGAATCCCTGATGTAATAAGGGAAGTTAAAGTAATTTTCAATGTTTTAATCAACGATATAGAAATTGCTGTTGAAAAAAATGTCGTCTATAAATATAATGATGATGTAAAAGGCGAAATCTATAATTATCTGGATATTGTTCCGGAAGTTACCACAGCTATTTTGGACAAAGTATTACTTTTTAAAGATACCAAAAGTAAAACGGTAGGTGTGAAAATTAAATCCGGAAAAGACAATATAAAAGGAAATTTACAATTAGAATTACCCGATAATTGGATTGTTACTCCCAAATCAATTCCTTTTACTTTAGAAAAAAACGGAACAGAACAAATCGTTTATTTTGAAGTTACCGCTCCAGAACAATCCGATGAGGCTGTTGCCAAAAGTGTGGCTATGATTGATAATAGACGATATGATAAAGAACAAATCATCATTGAATACAATCACATCACCAAACAACAAGTGTTGAAATATGCGGAAGCTAAGTGCATTAAATTAGATTTAAAAACAAGCGATGAACGAATTGGATACATTATGGGTGCCGGTGATGAAGTTCCTAAAAGTTTAATGCAAATGGGATATAAAGTAACATTGCTGAAACCTGAAGACATCATTGCTGAAAAATTATCTAATCTGGATGTTATAATTACTGGAGTTCGTGCTTACAATACCGTTCAGGCATTGGCAAATAAACAAAGTATTCTTTTTGATTTTGTAAAAGAAGGAAAAACAATGCTGGTACAATACAACACTGCAACTACTCTTGTAACGCCAAATATAGCTCCATATCCTCTAAAAATTTCTGGAGATCGAGTAACAGAAGAAAATGCCGAAGTTCGCTTTTTGGCACCGAATCATGCGGTATTAAATACTCCGAATAAAATTACAGCAAAAGATTTTGAGGGCTGGAAACAAGAACAGGGATTGAATTATCCCAATGTATTTGACGCTGCCTTTACTCCTATTTTATCTTCTAATGACAAAGGAGAAAAACCTAAAAACGGCGCCTTATTAGTCGCGCCATACGGAAAAGGATATTATATTTACACCGGTTTGAGTCTTTTTAGAGAATTACCCGAAGGAGTTTCCGGAGCTTATCGATTACTGTCTAATATTATTTCACTAAAATCTCCAGTCGTTTTACCTGCTCAACAAGTAAAACCTTAAAACCGTAAAATATGGAAACTAAAAAAATGAAAACCTGGAAAAAAAGCTACACTTGGGTTCTTGTAGCCAATGCAATTTATATTTTGATTTTTTGTCTAATCATGCAATTATACTCTTAACTTATGCAACTATTTGATTGGATTGTACTTATAGTCACGCTATTATTCATCGTTATTTATGGCGCTTGGAAAACCAAAGGAAGTAAAAACGTAGAAGACTTTATTCTGGGTAATAATGAAACGCCTTGGTATACCGTTGGGCTTTCGGTTATGGCGACACAAGCGAGTGCGATTACTTTTTTATCGACTCCGGGGCAAGCGTATCATGACGGAATGGGCTTTGTACAATTCTATTTTGGATTGCCCATTGCCATGGTGATAATTTGTGTCACTTTTATTCCTATTTATCATAAATTCAAAGTTTTTACTGCTTATGAATATCTCGAAAAACGATTTGATTTAAAAACGCGTTCGTTAGCCGCTTTACTTTTCTTGTTTCAAAGAGGATTGGGAACGGGACTCACGATTTATGCACCAGCTATAATTTTGTCGGCAATATTAGGTTGGAATCTTACCTATATGAATATTGTTATTGGACTTTTGGTCATTATTTATACCTTTTCCGGAGGTACAAAAGCCGTGAATGTTACTCAGAAACAACAAATGTTTGTGATTATGTCGGGTATGTTTATCACCTTTTTTCTCATTTTGCATTATTTGCCTAATGATATGACTTTTACAAGCGCTTTGCATATTGCCGGAGCAAATGATAAAATGAATGTCGTTAATTTTTCATTTGATCCCGAAGAAAAATATACCTTTTGGAGTGGAATCACAGGTGGTTTTTTTCTTGCTTTAGCGTATTTTGGAACAGATCAATCACAGGTTGGACGTTATTTATCCGGAAAATCAGTGAAAGAAAGCCAAATGGGACTAATCATGAACGGACTTCTAAAAGTACCTATGCAGTTCTTTATTTTACTAACTGGTGTGATGGTTTTTGTCTTTTTTCAATTTAATCCGGTTCCTTTGAATTTTAATCCTAACAATAAATTAATTATTGAAAAATCAGCATTCAAAGAGGAATATCACGTTCTGGAAAAAAAATTAGAGGTGTTGTCCGAAGATAAAAAAGTAGTCAATTTATTGTACATCGACCAACTCAATCAGGATTATGACAATCCTATTCTTCGAAAAGAATTAGTAGCCTTATCTAATAAAGAAAAAGACTTACGGGATCGTGCCAAAGAAATCATACTAAAAGCAGATAGCAACAGCGAAACGAACGATAAAGATTATGTGTTTTTTCACTTTATTCTTAATTATTTGCCCAAAGGTCTCATAGGATTATTGCTGGCTGTTATTATTTCCGCAGCGATGTCATCAACGGCTTCGGGTTTGAATGCGCTGGCATCGACAACGGCAATAGATATTTATAAACGGAATTTGAAGGAAGAAAAATCAGAGAAACATTATCTGAATGCGACTAAATTTTTCACGTTACTTTGGGGAATCATAGCCATTCTTTTTGCGTGCATCGGAACCTTATTTGAAAACTTAATTCAATTGGTAAACATCATTGGTTCTATATTTTACGGAACAGTTTTAGGGATTTTTCTGGTTGGTTTTTATATCAATCAAGTACAATCTAAAGCCATTTTTTATAGTGCAGTTTTAAGTCAAATTACCATTTTTGTAATTTATTATTATGCTATTTATATTTATCCGAGCGGTGAAGAAAAATTGGGTTATTTGTGGTTAAACTTCATTGGAGCAATACTCACAATTGTAATATCACTTTTATTTCAATGGACGATTTTCAGGAAAGAAAGAACATCAATTGTGGCCTAATTTTCTAAATTTTAATAATAATTCAAACAAAAATCCCGTTTCGAAATTCACGAAACGGGATTTTTATTTAAAACAGTAATAGAGAATTATTTCTTACTCCACTCTGCTATGCTTTCTTTATTCATTTTTACATAGTCTTGGTTTTTAGCCGCTTCTGCGGCAGCAAGTGATAATTTAGCCGTTTCTATTGCTCCTTTTTTATCTCCTTGTTTTGCTTGGATTAAAGATTTTAATCGGTTGTACCAAAAAGGTTGTTCAATGCTCATTTCTAAAGCTTTATCAACATATGCTCTCGCTTTAGCAATATCACCATTGGATTGAAACAAGTATTGTGCAGCCGAAAAATAATCTCCTGCTGATGGACCTGCTAATGCTTTTTCGATATTTGAAATTGCTGTTTTTTGAGTAGGAACTTCAAATTTCATAGCTACCGAAGAATTTTCCCAAGCCATTTCTAAATAAGCAAAATTAGTATCTAAATTGTTAATCCCAATCGTGAAAGATTCCACCGCTTTTGACAACGCTTCTTCTTTTACAGTAGTTCTCAACGCCACATTAGCTTCGGTAAAATCTTCTGGTGTACCCCAATTGTTTGTTGTGTTATAAAAAATAATTTCCCAGCTCCCAATTTTTGGAATTGTATACAAGGCGTATTTTCCTTTTTTCAATGTTTTACCTTCAATTATAACATCATCACTAAATGAAATTGTGGTGTTTTCATTGGCGCCAGTTCTCCATAATTTCCCAAAAGGAACTAAATTCCCAAAAACAGCTCTACCTCTTGCAGCCGGTCTGGAATAAACAACTTCTACATCTGTCAGTCCAACAGTTTGAAAAACAGTCGCTTTTGGACTTGATTGAGGAGTTTTTACTTGTGCTTCAATAGTAAAATTAGCGATGATAATGGCTAATGCAATAATTATTTTTTTCATAAAAAAGGGATTAAGTTATGTATCAAATTTACAAATTCAGTTAGTTCTTATTGTTAATTATTCCTTAATTTAGAATCAATACAATTTACTTTTTCAAAATTCAACTCTTCAAAGTGGTTTATCACAAGATCTGCAGTCGATAAATCCTGGTCTTTTGAATGCTCACTGTTGTAACCAATACAAAAGATATTAGCTGCATTTGCTGCTTTCACACCATTAGTACTATCTTCAATTACGATACAATTTTCTTTTGGAGCAATTGATAAACTAGCTGCATGTTCAAAAATTGCGGGATTGGGTTTTGACTTCGGGAAATCCTCACCACTTACAATATGAGTAAAATACTGATGCAAATCAAAACGAGTAAAAACACGATCAATTGTCACTTTTGAAGCAGATGATGCCACGATTAATTGCATTCCGTTTTGGTGTAAATCTTGAATTAAAGTTTTCACTCCTTCTAATAAATCCAAATCTTCTTTACTGTCGAAAGCATCATTAAAAATAGTTCTTTTTCGTAGAATTAAATCTTCTACATCTTGGTCAATATCAAAATGTTCTTTTAGTTTTTGAAAGGTATTTCGAGTCGAATATCCTGTAAATGAAGTGTACATTGCTTCAGTAACTGTAATATTTAGTTCTCCAAATTGTTTGAAATAAGCATAACGGTGTACGAGTTCTGTATCGACAATTACACCATCCATGTCGAAAATTACGGTTTGTATCATTTTATTTTAGTTGTTTAAAATTTGCTTAATGAATTTCGGTTACTCTTTTTTTAGCAAATACCGAATCACTGTTTCAGCAACATATAAACCGAATAATCCCGGCATATAGCTATTGGTCCCGTAGAATGATTTTTTAAAATTAGAACCATCTGTCATTTTGAGACTACTTTCGTCTTGAATTTCGGAGGAAAAAACGACTTTCAATTTATCAATTTTTACTTCTTTTAATCGTCTTCGAATTGTTTTTGCAAAGAAACAATTAATGGTATTTGAAATATCTGTCACTTTTACTTTTGAAGCTTCCATTTTACCACCAGCGCCCATACTGCTGATAATTTTTACTCTTTTTCGTTTGGCTGCAATAATCAAATTCAGTTTTGGAGTTACACTGTCAATGCAATCCAAAACATAATCAAACTCTTCAGAAACGATCTCAAAAGCACGCTCTGGCGAAAGAAATTCCTGCACGCGTGTTAATTTCAATTTCGGATTAATATCCATTAATCGGTCCCCAACAACCGTAACTTTGGGTTGTCCCACTGTAGAATGTAATGCTGGTAATTGCCTGTTGATATTTGTAATATCAACTACATCTCCGTCAACAATCGTCATCGATCCCACTCCGGCTCTTGCCAAAAATTCAGCGGCAAACGAACCAACGCCACCCAATCCTACAACCAATACGTTTGCATTTTGTAATTTATTTAATCCTTCTGCTTTAAATAAAAGCTCGGCTCTTTCCGTCCACTCTGCCATAATAAAAGTTTATTCGTAAATTTGGTTAACTGTATTATTTATTAAAAATAGTATTAAAATTACTATTCACTATTTTCTGAATTTCTTCCATAGAAATTCCTTTATATTTTGCTGCCAAAGCATAAACTTCCTGAATTCCTTCTTCAACAGTGTCCGTTTCCAAGAAAAATCGATCATTTGGCATATTTTTAAAAACAGATTCTAATTCCGGTTTTTGCAATAAATACTTTCCAAATGAAATATAAAATCCGTTATCCAATAATTGTTTGGCAACTTGTTCATTCTTTGAAAATCCATGAATTAACAGAGGAACCGAAAGGTTTAATTTTTTCTTGATGGCAATCAGTTCCTGAAAAGCCGCAACACAATGTATAACAACAGGTTTCTGATATTTTTCGGCCAAAAGTAATTGCTTTTCAAAAACATTTTGTTGCAAATCCAATGGAATTTCAATGCGTTTGTCTAATCCGCATTCGCCAACAGCGAGACAATTGGGCTCTTGTAATTTACTTTCTATAATTGCTAAATCACTATTCAGCCGTTCTGTAACAATAAACCATGGATGAATTCCGATGGAATAAAAGGCAATTGAAGCATCAAATTCCTGAGGATATTGATTGACCAATTCTACTATATCCGACTGATTCGTGAAAATGTGCGTATGTAAATTGAAGTACTTCATTAGTCGTGAAACTTTTTGACTCCTGCTTTTATTTCAATATTTAAATCATTTTCTAAAGGTACTTTCGGACAGGAATATTTATGATTATAAGCACAATATGGGTTGTAAGAAGTATTAAAATCTATAATAATTGTATTTCCTTCCGGAACTTTTATATCAATATATTTACCACCAATATAACTTTCATTCCCTGAAGTCAAATCCGAAAAAGGCAAAAATAAATAGTCTTTGTATTCCGCTTTTTTAGATAATTCGATGTTTCTGTAAATATTGAGTTTAAAATCTGAACCATCAATCGTGAAATATGCTTCACCATATTTTACATACAAAGGTTTTCTGTCCGTTGACGTTTTCATTTCAAAAGGTTTTTCCTTTTTGGTTCGGACAAAACGGGCTGTAACCTTGAATTTTTCATTTATCGGATAAAAATCTAAGCTCTTGAATGTCGCCAAATCGTCAGCCATCAAAGGACTGGTTTTAGCATCTGCATATTCTGCATTCAATTCTTTTTGAAATTTTTCGACAGCATCCGTAAATTTATTTTGACCAAAACCAAAATTCAGCTGTACCAATAAAACCAAAGTAAGTAACACTCTCATCTTTTAAATTTTAATGCAAAAATAGTTTAAAGTTAGAATGCCACAAAGGCGCAAAGCCACAAACTTGCTTACCTTTGTTAAAATTGAAATTTAATTCATGTTTAAAACCGCCTTTCAACGCTACATCAACAACTTCAAAGGATTTACACGCGAAGTTTGGATTCTGGCACTCATCACTTTCATCAATAGAGCCGGCACGATGGTTTTGCCTTTTTTATCCAAATATTTAAAAGAAAATTTAGATTTTACCTACAGTCAAGTTGGTTGGATAATGGTTTCTTTTGGAATTGGTTCCATGTTGGGCTCTTGGTTGGGAGGTAAATTATCGGATAAGATTGGGTTTTATAAAATAATGATTTTCAGTCTTTTTACTAGTGGAATTTTATTTTTCGTTTTGCAATATGTAACCACATTTTGGGGATTGTGTTTCGGAATGTTTGCCATAATGGCCATCGCTGATATGTTCCGACCTGCAATGTTTGTCTCTTTAAACACTTACGCCAAACCCGAAAATCGCACCAGAGCTCTAACATTAGTGCGTTTAGCGGTAAATTTAGGATTGACTGCCGGACCTGCATTGGGAGGAATTATCATCATGAGTATTGGCTATAATGGATTATTTTGGGTTGATGGAGCAACGTGTATCCTTTCGATATTGATTTTTGCATTATTAGTTAAAGAGAAAAAAAATCCTGTTAATCCCGAAAAATTAAACCTTGAAAATACGCCTGTAACTTCCGTTTTTAAAGATAAAATATTTTGGATTTTCCTTTTTGTCTGTTTTATCACAGCGATACTTTTCTTTCAACTTTTCACTACTTTACCTTTATATCATCATGAGCGATTTGGTTTAACCGAATTTCAAAGTGGGCTTTTATTATCGTTAAATGGAATTCTAATTTTCTTTTTTGAAATGCCAATAGTGAGCATTTTTGAAAGAAAGAAAACGCATAAGCTCCAAATTATAACTTGGGGCTCATTGTTGATGGCGATAAGTTTCTTTATCTTATTGATTAATACTTGGGCAGGAATTCTGGTAATCAGCATTTTATTTATAACGTTTGGAGAAATGTTTATTTTCCCTTTTTCGAATTCCTTTGCTTTAAGTCGGGCGCCAAAAGGACATGAAGGACGTTATATGGCTTTGTTTACAATGAGTTTTAGCTTGGCGCATATTGTAAGTTCAAAAACCGGTATGGATATTATTAGTCATTTTGGTTATCAATCTAATTGGTTTTTGATGTGAATCTTTCTCTTTTTGTCTCCTAAAACTATCTCGCCGTCCTCATTTTGGTAAACTCTGTCAACCTCTTGATTAAAGGTTATATCGCCGTTTTGGATTTCGTTCTGCCATGTAAGCGCATCAAGATATGGCTTTTTATCTAACCCTTTGATGGCTACCTCTGAGATATGCGAAACGCTAAAGTAGGTGTGAAGTGCTTGTGAGATTTTAAAGGCATTCTCATCCATATTTGTGGTTTTTAGCTCCATGCTCAACTTGTCTGAAATGGTAATTTTCAGCTCCAAAAGAAACTTATAGTGCCAGATTTGGAGCGTTTTTTCATCATGCATGAGCCTAATGGTCAAAACTGTTGTTTTTGCGTCCACCTCATCGCCGCCCACAAACTCCCACAACGCCGTTCTTGCAAAACCGTGTTGAGGCAGAGATTTGTCTTCATTGAACCCAAACCAAGGCCAACAGATGGGAACACCGCCACGGATTGCCTTGCCAAGTTCAAAATCACTCGCTTCACTAAGCCATAAAATCGGCTCTTCGCCTGCTCTTGCGTAATGAAAAATATGCGCACCCTGCAAAGCTATTTTCGCCTCTGCAGAGCTGTTTTTTACTTCGATATAATCAAAACCGTTTGCTAATTTTTTATGAACAATCATTCACTTCTCCATGACGAGATTTTATGCCCCTTGAGTGCATAAAAAAGGATAAAGATATAGCATCCTATGCCCAGAAGATACGCCTCCTGCATAGTTGAAAAAGAGGCGATTTTGCCAAAGAGAAGCGGGAGAAGTGCGCCTCCTGCTATGGATGTGATGAGAAGTGCGCTTGCTTTTGCGCTGTACGCTCCTATGCCCTCAAGTGCGAGTGGCCAGATGGTGGGCCAGACTAGAGCGTTTGCAAAACCAAGAAGTGCAACAAAAAGAACCGTGTCTGGAAGTGCTGCAAAAAAGGTGTGGTTTGTTCCGCTAAAAACAATGCCTAGTATAAAAAGTATCCCAAGAAGTGCGGAGGCAAGAAGTGCTTTTGGCTGTGAGAGGTATTTGGGTATGCAAAAAATGCCGACTATGTAGCCAAGAACCATAAAAACCATCGTGTAAGATGTGAGTGCGGTGGCGTTTTGCATCCCCAAGCTCTGTGCATAAAGCCCTATAGTATCTCCAGCGATAACCTCAATACCTACATAAAAAAAGAGTGCAACCGCACCCAAAACCACACGAGGAAATGCAAAAATGCTCTTTTTTGCCTTGTCGCTCTTTTGTTCCAGTTCCAGTTCAGGCAGAGGCGAAAAGCGAACCAATGCCACAAGAGAGAGAAGCAGAAGTGCCATACCAAGGTAGGGAGCTATAAGTTTGGATGCCATAAGCTCTTTATCTTCTGGTGTTATCGTTGCAACAGAGGGCATATCGGAAAAGACTAGCAGCGTAAAGAGAAGCGGTGCTAAAACCCCTGCACTTTTGTTGATAACGCCCATGATAGAGATGCGCATCGCCGCACTTTTTATATCTCCCAGATGCACAACATAAGGGTGTGATGCGGTCTGCAAAAGGGTTAGTCCGCTTCCAAGCACAAAAAGAGAGGATAAAAAGAGCTTAAAACTCGCACTTTGCGCTGATGGTATAAACATCAAAGCTCCCACCGCCATCACAAAAAGTCCGAGCATCATACCGTTTTTGTACCCTACCCTCTCAAGCACAAAAGCCATAGGAAACGCCATAACGGTGTAGGCGATGTAAAACGCAAAAGTTACAAAAAGAGCTTCAAACTGGCTAAGTTCACAGATAATTTTTAAAAATGGGATAAGCGAGCCGTTGAGCCAAGTGACAAAACCAAAGATGAAAAACAAAACTCCGATGATAACCATCGGCAAAACAGAATTTTTGCTACTCATGTTTAAGAGCCTCAAGGTAGCGTGCAACCGCATCTTCGTCGTTTGTGTGAGGCAAAACTATGTTTGCGGCATTTTTAACGCCTACTTGCGCATTTGCGACCGCAACGGAAGTCCCTGCCAACTCAAACATGCCGACATCGTTGAAGTTATCCCCAAAAACAGTCAGTTTGCCAAGGTCAAATCCCACATACTCGCTAACACTTCTTATGCCGTGTGACTTGTCCGCATCTTTATGCAAAATCGTCAAAAAATAGCATCCCACATAAGCTTCTGGGGCTAAAATGTACTTAAGCGTATCGCCAAAAAGAGCTTGCAGATGCGCAGCCAAAGGGCGCAACAGCTCCTCATCTCCAAAATAGACTATCTTAAAGTTATCATCCATGGCACGGAGATTTATCTGCTGATGGTGGTGGTCATCATTTTTGTAGTTTTTCAGCACCTCTTTTTGATGCGCATTTAGCGTGGTGGAGTAGGAAAATACTTCACGCAAAGAGGCGTCTGCCAACGAGAGGATAAACGGGTAAATCCCAAACTTTGCCCCCTCGTCTATGATAGCATCGGCAACCTCTTTACCTATAAACTTTGTCTGGATGATTTTTTTCTCCACCGTGGCGATAAGCGCACCATCAAGCAGTATCATTGGCGCATTTATCTCTATACCTTTGATAAACTGAAGCGTTTTTTTGTAGGTTCTAGCCGTTGCCACGCTCATGATGGAGTGCTTTGCCGCCTCATTCCAACTCTCTTTTGTAAACTCACTAAGCGAAAGATCAGTTCGTAAAAATGTATGATCCAAATCTGTTATAAAAATCTTCTTCATCGTCTTTTTGCTCCAATTTGACATGTCATCATTCGCTCTACTAAAATACGCCCTACTTCTATTTTGTCATCCACAACGGATGTGATTGGCAAATCTTGCAGGTTCTCTTTATCTTCAAGTGTTGATACTTTGACAACAAGGTTTACATCTTTTGTATGTTTTAAAATCGCCTCACAAATAGCTCTTTTTTTCTCGGCATTGTCTAGCGTAACGATGACGGCAGCCGAACCCTCCGCATGAATAGCCTCAAGCAAAGAGAGTTTTGACATATCCCCAAGATACGCCTCTTTCCCCTCTCTAAGTGCCTCTTGAACATGTTTTGGGTTGTTGTCGATGATAACATAGTGAGCGTCTATGGCATCAAGATATTTTGCGACAAACTTTCCAGTAACACTGTATCCACATATGATAACATGGTCTTTGCGTGAAACAAAAGCAGAGGTATCCAACCCTAAGTACTGATAATTGCTGATATGGCTTACAAATCTGTTTATTTTAGAGATAAAAAACGGCGTAATAACCATGGAAAGGATAACAACCAACACAAAAAGAGACTCAAGCTCTTTGTTTAAAAGTCCCCCGACACTAGCCAAGGCAAAGATAACAAATGAAAACTCTCCAACCTGAGAGAGTGCAAGTGCCGTCTTTAGCGAGCGTGTGTGAGATGAAGTAATGCGCATAATCGCATAAGTAATAGCTGTTTTTAAAAGAAAAACAAGTGCAAAAATAGAAATGATTTGTGCAAAATGCTCAAGAAGAAAAGCGACATCTATCTTCATTCCCACAACGATAAAAAATGTTCCAAGAAGTATGTCTTTAAAAGGTGCGATATCAGATTCGACTTTGTGATGGTACTTTGTCTCTGCGATAATCATGCCAGCGATAAAAGCTCCAAGAGAGTAGGTAAACCCTGCAAACGAGGCTAAAAGTGCGGCACTTACGACTATAAAAAGAACCGAACCCATAAAAAGCTCATCAACTTCACTTGAAGCGGAGAAGTGCAAAAGCCAAGTCATAACTCTTTTTCCGACGATAAACATAAACCCGATAATCAAAACCGCACTTATAAAAGTATCTCTAAGTATCACAGGGATGGATTCTGTGCCTGCGTTTGTCAAAAATCCCAAAAGAATCAAGATAGGAATGACCGCAATATCCTGAAAGATAAGTATCCCCGTTGCACGCTGACCATAAGGGTTGTTTATCTCTTTTGAGCTTTTTAGATAACTAAGAACCACCGCCGTTGAAGAGAGCGCAAATGCCAAAGAGAGGATAAGAGCTGGGGTGGACTTAAGTAGAAAAACATAGTGGCTGATGGCATAAAGGATAAGTGCGGTAAAACCAACTTGCAAAGAACCGTTAAAAAAAATCTCTATGCGCATACTGTTCATTTTTGCCAAAGAGATTTCAAGCCCGATTGTA
>ERZ1034365.327-NODE-327-length-26579-cov-5.782582_pt1 | contig 26579 bp, 21 predicted proteins | sample MGYA00520615_ERZ1034365 | MGnify/ENA primary metagenome ERZ1034365 (study PRJEB33736, sample SAMEA104284505) | Azolla filiculoides | biome: Urban; feature: Water surface; material: Ditch water | place: Netherlands | collected 2015-10-28 | depth 0-0.1 m ...
AGCACTGCGGGAGCTGACCCACCCCGTTTCAAGGCTTCATAGGCTAGCGATAGACACGGAAATGCCTCGAGATCAGGCGCTGCAAAGTCGAAATGTCCACAAGCAACCAGATCCAGCGTATTGACGCCAGAATGAATGCGCGCTGGCCAGGCCAATGCGTGGGCGATCGGGGTCCGCATATCAGGCTCACCCAGTTCTGCAATAACCGACCCATCGACATACTGAACCAACGAGTGGATCGTACTTTGCGGATGAACGACCACTTTGATCTTGTCGGCAGGCAAACCAAATAAAAAGTGGGCCTCGATGACTTCGAGACCTTTATTCATTAATGAAGCCGAGTCCACAGAAATTTTGGGGCCCATCGACCACTTGGGATGGCTGACCGCTTGCTCCGGTGTAACTTCCGTCAATTGTTCTTTTTTATACCCACGGAATGGGCCGCCCGATGCGGTGAGCACAATATGGCTAATACCGTTTTCTTCGGGATTCGCTGCGTAGGATGCAGGCAACGACTGGAAAATTGCATTGTGTTCGCTATCAATCGGTAAGAGCACGGCACCGGAGCGACGTACCGCGTCCATGAATACCGGCCCAGCCATAACGAGCGCTTCCTTATTGGCGAGCAACACACGCTTGCCGGCCTCTGCCGCAGCAAGGGCTGAAGGCAAACCGGCTGCACCCACAATCGCAGCCATCACCGTATCCACTTCAGGCGTCTTTACAATCCGAACCAATGCCTCTGCACCCGTCTGCACGACGACATTAGAAGCTTTTGCAGTTAGACGCGACCGTAACCGTTCGGCGGCAACCGGATCTACCACAACCACAACGGCTGGATTGAAACGATCAATCTGTGTTTCCAGCAAATCAATTTGACGCAGCGCCGCCAAGGCATAGACACGATAGCGGTCCGGATGCCGCGCTATAACATCCAGTGTGTTTTGCCCTATGGAGCCGGTAGAGCCAAGAACGGCAACGCGCTGCTGCATGTGACTCTTTTCAGTGGCCAACGGCAAGAATGATCATCAGTAGTGCAACCGGCAAAACGGACAATTGACTGTCAATCCGATCCAGCACGCCACCATGGCCGGGCAACAGCTGTGAGCTGTCTTTAATACCGGCCTGACGTTTCATCAACGATTCGAACAAATCGCCCGTCACCGAAAGAACCAGCAGAAGCATCAGTACTGGTAATGAAAGCGCTGTGAAAATACCACCCACCTGATTTAGTGCTAATGCATAAATCAACATGCAGATCGCAGCACCAGCGACACCCTCCCAGGTTTTACCGGGGCTGATCGCGGGGGCCAACTTCCGCTTGCCAAACTGTTTGCCAGTAAAGTACGCGCCGATATCCGCAATCCATGGCACAGCCATTGTTGCTAGCAACAACCAGGGTTCGGGAGGGACTGATTTCATAGAAACCAGTGCACACCATGCAGGAACCAGCAAAACGATACCGACTAATAGATGAAGCACCGGTTGACGCAACTCCCAACGCTTAACCAACCATAGCGGCACTACAAGCAACCAGAAAACACTGGCTACCAATAGGCTAATCCCCGTTAACCAGGCCATCCAGAATACCGGGGCAGCCAAGGCAATCACTGCCAGAATATTGCCAAAAAGTATGGCCAGAATAATTCGTGTCACAGGTGAGAAATAAGGTCTCGGGGTCATTCTTAACCATTCCCAGAAGCCCAGGCCGGAGAGCAATGAAGCAAAGACGACCCATGTCCAACCAGGCAACACAAACAAGACCAGCAGCACAAGCACCAGAAGCACCGCTGCAGTTTTAATACGCGTCATTAACATGTTGAAGTGTTTTCCTTGCCTGGACCTGCACTCTGGATCGCCGCACGTTGTGCCGCTTCGATCTGGTCACCCGTCTGTCCGAAACGTCGCTGACGTTTCTGGAATGAACGTATGGCTGTTATAAAGGGTTCTTCACCAAACTCAGGCCATAGGATTGGTGTGAAATACAGCTCTGAATAGGCCAGCTGCCAGAGGAGAAAGTTAGAAATACGCTCTTCTCCACCTGTCCGTATGAACAGATCAGGTTCAGGCACACCTGCAAAACAGAGATAAGGCTCAAGATCCTGCTCAACAAATTCACCTGCGCGTTCCGGCTGTGCCAGCACTAAACGATTCACTGCCTGGGCGATATCCCAACGACCACCGTAATTAGCGCACACATGAAGTGTCATTCGGGTTTTCGCTGCAGTCATCGATTCAGCCTGGGCGATCATGGTCTGTAGCTCAGGCGCAAATCGTGAGCGGTCTCCCACAACTCGCAAACGAATGCCATGCTCATTGAGCTTGCCGACTTCCTGCTCGAGCGCTCGCATGAACAATTGCATCAACAAGGTGACTTCTTCAGGCGGTCGACGCCAGTTTTCAGAGCTGAATGCAAACAGTGTCAAATGCTCGACACCCATTTCGAGGCAACGCCGAACGGTGCTGCGCACCGTTTCTACGCCCTGACGATGCCCTGCAACGCGGGGCAGTAGACGCCGTTTAGCCCACCGTCCATTGCCATCCATAATAATGGCGATATGGCGGGGACAGACGCCATCAAGGACAGAAGGCTCAGCCTTGGGCTGAGCCTGTCTTTTGAACCAGCGGGTGATGAGGCTCACTTGTAACCGTTAGATCTGGAGAAGTTCTTTTTCTTTATCCGCCAGAAGCTTGTCGATATCAGCAACAAACTTATCCGTCAGCTTCTGAATATCGTCTTGCGAACGACGCTCTTCATCTTCAGAAATTTCCTTGTTCTTCAGCTGATCTTTAAGCGTGTTATTGGCATCGCGACGCAAATTCCGCACGGATACTTTGCCGTTTTCGCCTTCAGCCTTGACCAGCTTAATGAGCTCTTTACGACGCTCTTCCGTCAGTGCTGGCATAGGCACACGAATCGTTTCACCCTGAGCCGCAGGATTCAAACCCAGATCAGAATCACGAATGGCTTTTTCGATTTTGCCAGCCATTGGTTTTTCGAAGGGTTGCACGCCCAGCGTACGTGAATCAACCAGCGTTACGTTAGCCACTTGATTCACAGGAACCATTGAGCCGTAGTATTCAACCATCACATGGTCGAGAATGCCTGTATGCGCACGACCCGTGCGGATCTTACCCAGATCTGTCTTCAGGCTTTCTAAAGACTTGAGCATGCGCTGTTCGGTACTTTTTTTGATTTCGCTCATGTTAGTTTTCCTTACGTATCAGCAATAAACGAGCGTGCCTTCTTTAGAGCCCATAACGACGCGCTCCAGGGCACCTGTCTCGAAAATCGAAAAAACATTGATCGGTAATTTTTGATCACGACACAAGGCAAAGGCCGTTGCATCCATGACTTTCAGATCCTTCTGAATCGCTTCATCAAAAGAGATTGTTTCGTACTTGGTTGCGGCCGGATCTTTCTTGGGATCAGCCGTATAAATACCATCTACCTTGGTTGCCTTAAGAACGATCTCTGCACCAATTTCGGCACCACGCAAGGCTGCGGCTGTATCCGTCGTAAAGAACGGATTACCTGTACCTGCCGCAAAAATCACGATACGTCCCTGTTCCAGGTAACGAATCGCTTTACCGCGCACATAAGGCTCAACGACTTGTTGAATATCCAGCGCAGACTGCACACGTACCGGCAAACCGGCAATACGCATTGCGTCTTGCAAAGCCAGGCTATTCATCACGGTGGCCAGCATGCCCATGTAATCGGCCTGAGCCCGATCCATACCGGAGGCTGATGCTGCGACACCGCGGAAAATATTACCGCCGCCAATCACCACGCCCATCTGGACACCCAGATCAGCCACTTTCTTAATTTCGGCGACGATCCCGTTGATCGTCTGACGATTGATGCCATACGCATCATCGCCCATCAATGCTTCTCCGGACAGCTTGAGCAATATGCGTTTGTATTTTGGTGTTGCCATAATTTGACCTTTCAATACAGAAATGCGTGCTTCAAGAATCCGGCGGGTCACGCACGTGCGTGACCCTTCAGACAGAATTTACTTCTTGGCGGCAGCGGCAGCCTGTTGGGCAGCCACTTCAGCAGCAAAGTCATCAACCTTCTTCTCGATGCCTTCACCCACCAGATACAGCGTAAAGCTATTGATGCTAGCGTTCTTCTGCTTGAGCAATTGCTCGATCGTTTGCTTACCGTCTTCAGCCTTCACGAAAACCTGACCCATTAGAGTCACTTCCTTCAGGAATTTCTGAACAGTGCCTTCAACCATCTTGGCAACGATATCAGCAGGTTTGCCCGATTCGGCAGCCTTTTCGGTAGCAATACGACGCTCGGTTTCAATCAGCGCAGCATCAACACCTGAGGCGTCCAGCGATTTAGGTTTGTTTGCAGCAATGTGCATCGCCAGATCCTTTGCCAGCGCTTCATCACCACCCACCAGATCAACCAGAACACCAATCTTGCTACCACCGTGAATGTACGAGGCAACCTGACCAGCACCCTCGATACGCACGAAGCGGCGGATCGACATATTTTCACCGATCTTGCCAACCAGGGCGGCACGCACAGTTTCAACGGTCGAACCATCCATTGGCAATGCTGACAAGGCAGCTACATCAGCTGGATTCTGGGTTGCAACCAGCTCGGCAACCTTGCTTGTGAAGGCCAGGAAATCATCATTCTTGGCAACAAAGTCAGTTTCACAGTTCACTTCAACCATCGATGCCAGCTTGGCATCAGCAGAAATGTAGATACCAACAATACCTTCGGCAGCAATGCGGGCTGCAGCTTTCGAAGCCTTGCTACCCAGCTTAACGCGCAGAATTTCTTCAGCCTTGTCCATGTCGCCCTGAGCTTCGGTCAGTGCTTTTTTGCACTCCATCATTGGCGCATCGGTCTTTTCGCGAAGTTCCTTGACCATTCCTGCGGTAATTTCAGCCATGCTTATCTCCTAATTCGTATCTGATTCATGCTGTTTGCCCCGGACAGACACAGGCAAATAGCTTGCTTATTGCAAATCGGCCGCCCGAAGGCGGCCGATCATGCCGGATAACCCCGAAAGAACCAGGCGTCCGGCGTGACGGGTTATTCGCCCGCGACTTCTTCTTCGACCTCAACGAACTCGTCATCACCGCCAGCGGCGTCAACGATTTCCTGGATCGACTGGCTACGACCTTCCAGCACGGCATCAGCGATACCGCGGGCATACAGACGAATCGCACGCGACGAGTCATCGTTACCCGGAATGATGTAATCAACGCCTTCTGGGCTGTGGTTGGTATCAACCACGCCAATGACTGGAATGCCCAGCTTCTTGGCTTCGGTTACGGCAATCTTGTGATAGCCGACATCGATGATGAAAATAGCGTCTGGCAGCGTTGCCATGTTCTTGATACCGCCAATGGATTTCTGCAGCTTTTCCAGCTCGCGCTTGAAATTCAGCGCTTCTTTTTTGGTCAACTTCTCGCACGAACCGTCTTCAACAGACTGTTCCATGTCTTTCAGACGCTTGATCGATTGCTTCAGCGTTTTGTAGTTGGTGAGCATGCCACCCAACCAGCGCTGATCAACCCAAGGCATGCCAGCACGCGCTGCTTCTTCAGCAACGATTTCGCGCGCTTGACGCTTGGTGCTTACAAACAGAACCGTACCCTTGTTTGCCGACAGCTTCTTAACGAAAGCGATAGCTTCGTTGTACTTGGCAACGGTCTTTTCAAGGTTAACGATGTGAATCTTGTTACGAGCCCCAAAAATGTAGGGGGCCATACGGGGGTTCCAGAAGCGGGTTTGGTGTCCGAAGTGGACGCCGGCTTCCAGCATTTGACGCATTGTCGACATAACGACTCCTTGCAGGGTTAAACCGCCACAACACCGACTGCGATTTTTCCGGAGAAAAACACCCTGAATTCGGTATTGTGTGTGGATTTGTCCCGAAACGGATGCTCCGGGACGATTTCAGCCTAGCGGCCGGTTTTCATTAAGAAAACTCGTAAATTATAGCAGCAAACAACGCACTGCAGCAAGCGTAGATCACATTTTGGCTGGCTGTAGCAGAGCGACTCGGTTATGCTTCGCTTTGAGTTGCAAAGACCCATACCAACCCTGCTTCCCCACCCATAAAAGCCAAAAAATGAGCGTTACGATTAAAAGCCCCGAACAAATCAATGCCATGCGCGTTGCCTGCAAGCTTGCGTCTGAAGTCCTTGATTATATTGCACCTTTTGTTAAACCGGGTGTAACTACGGGTGAGCTCGACAAGCTCTGTCACGATTACATGGTTAACGTTCAAGGAACTATCCCTGCGCCCTTGAATTATCAACCACCGGGTTACACCCCCTATCCCAAATCGATCTGCACCTCAGTTAACCACCAAGTGTGCCATGGTATCCCCGGTGATAAACAACTCAAAAAGGGCGATGTCGTGAACCTGGACATCACCGTCATTAAAGACGGCTGGTATGGCGATACGAGTCGCATGTTTAGCGTAGGCGAAGTATCTACCCTTGCCCAGCGTCTGAGTGACGTGACCTATGAGTGCCTCTGGAAAGGCATCGACGTGGTACGCCCAGGCGCCACTCTTGGCGATATCGGGCACGCTATTCAGACGCATGCCCAAAAAAGTGGCTATTCCGTGGTTCGAGAATTCTGTGGACACGGTATCGGCCAACACTTTCACGAAGATCCCCAGGTGCTGCACTACGGCAAACCCGGTACTGGACTCAAGCTGCAGGAAGGCATGATTTTCACCATCGAGCCGATGATCAACGCGGGCAAAGCCGATATTAAAGAGCTTGCGGACGGCTGGACCATTGTGACCAAGGATCATTCGCTCTCGGCACAATGGGAACACACGATTGTGGTGACTGCCGATGGCGTTGAAGTCCTGACGCTTTCAGACGGCACCCCTCCCCGACCAAACTTTTAACCGAGTTTGAGCATGACACAAGGCGCCAAGCAAGTACTCACCGAGATTCGCGAAACCCTTCAACAGGGTCAGAAGGATCTAGCTGACGCCTATCTGGCGCAACCAGACCACAAAGCCTACCTTGCAGGCCGATCCCAGCTGGTCGACCAGATGCTGGAGCGTCTCTGGACGAACGCAAGCTTACCCAAATCGGCGGCGTTGATCGCTGTCGGTGGCTATGGCCGGGGTGAACTTTATCCCTATTCTGACATTGATGTCCTGATTGCACTGGAGCATCCACCAACACCGGAAGTTGAAGCCGCATTAGAAGGTCTGATCAGCCAGTTCTGGGATATCGGGCTAGCTGTTGGTCACAGTGTTCGCACCATTGATGAATGTATTACCGCTGCGGCATCCGATATAACTGTCCAAACCGCACTCTACGAATCCCGGCTGATTTGTGGACAAGCCAAACTTCAAAAAGCGCTGCATCAGCGTATTGAAGGCTGCATGGTGGCGGATCAATTTATTGCGGCAAAGCTAGCCGAACAGGAAGAGCGTCATCTACGCTTTGCTTTCAGCGCCTTTAGCCTGGAACCGAACTGCAAAGAAAGCCCTGGCGGTCTACGTGACCTTCATAGTCTTAACTGGATTGCACAGGCAGCGGGATTCGGGGCTCAAAATAATGTCTGGCAGGCGCTGCAACAAGAGGCGTTAATGCAGGGGGATGAACGTGTTGCCCTGGAACGGGCAGCAGGATTCCTGGCCGATGTCCGGATTCGCTTGCATTTACTGACTGGGCGCGCTGAAGATCGCCTGCTTTTTGATATTCAGGGACAAATTGCCCACCAGTTCGGCTTTACGGATATTGCTGATCGACGCGCCAGCGAACAATTCATGCAACGCTACTACCGCATCGCCAAGAGAGTCACACAGATCAATACCATTGTTCTCAAGTCGATCAGCGAACGTCTCGCACCCGCCAACAAGCAGAAAATTAAACGCCTGAACGATCGCTTCCAGAAAGTCGGCCACAAACTCGATATCGTTGATCCACTGATCTACCAGAGCAACCCTTCCGCGATTCTGGAAACCTTCCTGCTCATGGAAAAACAGGGGGGCGTTCAGGAGATGACGGCACGAACACTCCGTGCTGTCTATGCAGCACGTCGAATGATTAACAGAGAATTCCGTAACCAACCGGAAAATAAGCAGCTATTTATTCAGATTCTGCGCCAGAAGAATGGTGTGCTACATGCGCTGCGCCTGATGAACCAGTTTGATATTCTTGGCAGATATATCCCTGCATTCGGACAAATCGTCGGTCAGATGCAGCACGACCTGTTTCATGTGTTTACGGTTGACCAGCACATTCTTCAAGTAGTCAGAAACATAAGGCGTTTTGTACGCGAGGACTTTGCGCACGAAAATCCCTTCTGCCATCGCCTGATGAACGAATTCGAGCGCCCCTGGCTGCTCGTTCTTGCGGCACTATTTCATGACATTGCAAAGGGTCGAGGCGGCGATCATTCGGAATTAGGCATGGCTGATGCTGAGGCCTTTTGCCAGTCTCATGGTCTGAGCAAAAAAGATACGCAATTAATCGTCTGGCTCGTTAAAGAACACCTCACCATGTCGGCGGTTGCCCAGAAGGAAGATATTTCAGACCCATCGACCGTTGCCGCTTTTTGCAAACGTGTTGGAGATGCACGCCACCTCACCGCACTATATCTATTAACCGTTGCCGACATTCGCGGAACCAGCCCCAAAGTCTGGAACTCATGGAAGGCGCGCCTGCTAGAAACGCTTTATCGCACATCACTCAACCGCCTTGAAATTCTTCAGGGCGACAACCCTGATCAGGTCGGTGATATGGTCGTGCAACGTAAACGGGATGCGCTAACCCACCTGCGCTACTTTGCCTTAGGCGATTCGGTACAAGCGCAATTCTGGAAGCAGCTTGATGATGTCTATTTCCTCCGCCACACGGATGAGGAAATTGCCTGGCATACACGGTCACTTTACTATCGGACGCATGAAAACAAACCAGTGGTTCGAGCTAGACCCAACCCAGAAGGCGATGGTATTCAAGTACTGGCTTATGCGCCGGATCAGCCAGATCTCTTTGTACGTCTTTCGGGGTACTTCAGCTCGATTGGCTATTCGATTATGGACGCCAAAATTCACACGACAAAGCATGGCTATGCGCTTGATAGTTTCAACTTGTTTGACGCTTCGAATCGCGGCATTGATCGTGAAACCTGTGCGATTATTGAGCATGATCTTATCGAAGTGCTTCTGGGAAAGATTCAGCCTAGAACACCTGGGATGGGAAGAATCTCGCGACAGGTACGATCGTTCCCCATCGCACCGGATGTGATGCTGGAACCTGATGAGAGCGGGCAACAGTATGTTTTGTCCATTCGCACGGCGGACCGTACCGGGTTGCTACATGCGATCGCCGAAACCTTAACGCGACATGGTGTTGCACTTCACACAGCGCGCATCTCAACCCTCGGCGAACGTGCTGAAGATACCTTCCTGATTTCTGGTCGCTCACTGTCACAGAGCCGCGACCGTTTATTACTGGAAAACGATTTGCTGGAGCAGTTGAAGATCTAGATCCGGCTGCCCTATTCCGGAACTTTGCAGCCCACCAGCGTTTCTATTAGAAGCCGCACCTTACACATGGCGGTCTCAAGCACTGGACCGAGGGCGCTAAACTCGATGCCATTGACGCTTTCACCAATGCCCGCCGCATAGTTGGCAACCACATTGAGTTGCGCATAAGGTATACCAAGCTCACGCGCCAAAACGGCTTCCGGCATGCCCGTCATACCCACAACATCCGCCCCATCTCCCGCTAAGCGACGGATTTCCGCTGCAGTTTCCAGACGAGGGCCCTGCGTGCACGCGTAAACACCGCCTTCGTGAACATTAAAACCGAGCAAGTCTGCAACACCGGAAAGTTTGCTGCGAATCTCTTCGGAGAACGGATGCGTAAAGTCGATATGCATGTCGACACCGGGCTCGGAACCATGAAAGGTTGAAGCACGACCCCAGGTGTAATCAATCACCTGATCCGGAATCACTAGATCCCCCGGACCTAAGGTCGGGTGTATCGACCCTACGGAACCCACCGCAACAATTCCGGTGACCCCCAAAGAGTGAAGTGCGTAAATATTAGCCCGGTAATTAATACGATCAGGCTGAATGGTGTGGCCATAGCCATGCCTGGCAAGGAACACCATGGGATGGCCGCAAATTGTACCCAGAGTCATCGGACACGAGGGTTCGCCATAGGGGGTACGAACGAATTGCCGGTGAGCGCCATCAAGAATAGGCAAATGATTAAGCCCACTGCCACCGATAATTGCCAACAATGGTGATTTGTCTGTTGTGTTCATGATGTCCATAATCAATTAATCACACGGGTGACGCAATAGCTTCACTGCGTTCAAGCGTTGCTTCGCCGAGCACTGGCACCACATTACCCGGCATCGCATGGTGCAACGAAGCGGTCGGCAGGGACAACTTTCTAAACTGAACATTTGGCAGGCTAATGCCAAAGGGGGCATGGCCTATGACCGATGATGCAATTAATTGCATCATGGTCTGGCGCCCTGCATCTTTCATCACCCAGGGCAAAGCAGTACGATCTGCCAGATGAATCGTGCGAATCGAACTAATCTGCGCAGCCAAAGCCACCGCAGCCTGCTGGAAGGCAAGACGGTATTGCATTACTGCATATTGCTCCGGCACATCCCTTGGCAAAGCATCTGCTGGTGCACCAGCAATCCAGAGCACCATCGCCTCGGGCGCAAACTCGTTTAAATCCTTGATGAGTAGCTCGTGGATTTGTCGGATATCGGCTAGGCCGTATGTGGCATCCGGCACACGCTCACGTGTAGCCTCCAGACAATCCATTCTATTATCCAGAGCGAATACGGTCTTCCCACGCTTAGCCAATGCCGCCGTTGAATGCCCAAACCCGCAGCCAATTTCCAGAACACGATCTGCACACACACGGCTACTAAGCCAGTCATACGCGCCCTGCTTTTCAAGATCAGCTGCCTCAGCAGACCAGCGTACCAATGTATCTGGAAGCGTCTCTTCCAGCGCAGTTCGTTTCGCGGCTGAATGTTGTTGGATCATGCCGGGGTCGCCACGAAGATGCCGTTAGCGTTACGCCACAATCCATCCACATCGAGACCAAAACCATAAACATACTGATCCGGTGTTTTTAATGCAGGATAGTCAGGCTGACAGGGCTGCGGCATCGATTTTTCTTTATGGGTCAGGACAGCGATCTCGACACTACGGGCGCCCTCGGCTTTTAACCATTGGGCAATTTCATGTAAGGTGACGCCCTCGTCGAGAATGTCATCGAGCAGCAACACATCCCGATCCCGCACTGGTTTTCTTGGACGCACCAGCCAGTTAAGCGTGCCACCGGTACGTTCTTCACCATAACGACTGGCATGCACATAATCCAGGTCTAACGAAAACTTGAGGCGCGGCAGCAAATGGCCTGCATAGACCACAGCACCCGTCATGACGCAGAGCACTAGTGGGCAAGCCACTGCATAGCGCTCATTCAAAAGCGCTGCCTGGGCTTCCAGAAGACCATCAATTGCCGCGCGGTCATAAAGGCATTCGGCAATCAATGGATCGTGTCGCATCTTGAAACCCCGACAGATTACTTAATCGATTCGAGATACTGGCTAAATTCTTGGCCTACTTCCGGATGACGCTGACCCAGAGCGACTGTTGCTTTGAGATAGCCTAATTTCGAACCACAGTCATAGCGCACACCGTCATAACGATAGGCCAGCACCTGCTCTTCACCGAGCAGACTGGCAATGCCATCCGTCAACTGAATCTCGCCACCTGCACCCGGTTTGATGTTTTCCAGATGATGGAAAATACGTCCCGACAGAATATAACGGCCTACGACTGCCAACGTCGATGGTGCACTCGCAGGATCCGGCTTTTCAACAATTGCATTAACCTGTTCCAGACGATCCGAGACTGTGCGTGCATCAACAATCCCGTAGCTCTTGGTATCAGCGCGTGGCACATCCTGAACACCGAGTACAGAACAGCGGTAATAATCGTAGCAATCCACCATCTGCTTCATCACCGGAGTTGAACCATCCAGCAAATCATCTGCCAGTAGCACAGCAAACGGTTCATCACCAATGACTGGTTTGGCGCATAGGACTGCATGACCTAGTCCAAGGGGCTCCGCCTGGCGGATATAGATACAGTTAACGTGTTTGGGCAGGATATTCTGAACAATATCCAGTAAGGCCTGCTTGTTCTTCTGAGCAAGCTCGCTTTCCAGTTCGTAGGCTTTATCAAAGTGATCTTCAATGGCGCGTTTGCTACGCCCTGTCACAAATACCATTTCGGTAATACCCGCCGCAACCGCTTCTTCAACCGCATACTGGATCAGCGGTTTATCCACCACTGTCAGCATTTCTTTCGGGCTGGCCTTGGTAGCAGGTAGAAAACGGGTACCCAGACCGGCCACCGGAAAAACAGCTTTGCGAACCTTTTTCATCGAACACTCCGTATCAACTGCATTGATATTTTTCATGATTGTAAACGTTTCAGGAATTCCGCTTCATCCAGAATAGTGATGCCCAGACTTTGCGCCTTGTCCAGCTTGGAACCCGCGGCTTCACCGGCAACCACCCAGTACGTCTTTGCTGATACAGAGCCAGACACTTTGCCACCCGCTGCTTCGATAAGTGCTTTGGCTTCATCGCGGCTCAAATTGGGCAAGGTGCCCGTGAGAACAATGGTTTTACCCACGAGCGGCCCCTCAGCATGTTGCACCGGAATATCCTGCCAATGTACGCCGGCCGCCTGCATACGTGAGAGCACTTCACGATTGTGGGCTTCACTAAAGAAGGCAACAATGGAATCTGCAACAACAGGACCCACATCGGGCACCTGCATCAAGGTCGACACATCTGCCTGGAGCAATGCATCCATAGACCCCAGATAACGCGCAAGATCTTTGGCGGTTTGCTCGCCAACATTACGAATACCCAAGGCATAAATCAGTCGATCCAGACGGGCATTACAACTTTGCTGGATCGCCGCGACCAGATTCTCGGCAGATTTTTCGGCAAAACGATCTAAGGATGTCAATTGAGGCACCGTTAAGGCGTACAAATCAGCGGGTGAATGAACTAAACCTGCCTCAACAAGCTGATCAACAATTTTCTCGCCCAGGCCTTCGATATCCATCGCACGACGCGATGCAAAATGCCGCAATGCCTGCTTGCGCTGTGCCGGGCACACCAGACCACCCGTGCACCGCGCCACGGCTTCATCCGGCGGTAACTCGATATGAGAGCCACACTCAGGACAAAGCGCTGGACAAGCCATCAGAGGATGAATAGGCTGGCCATCGGCATCAACAGGTCGTCGATCAAGCAAACTGGATACGACTTCAGGAATAACATCCCCTGCCCGCCGCACAATAACCGTGTCACCGACCCGGATGTCCTTGCGCGCCATCTCGTTAAAATTATGCAGTGTGGCATTCGTGACGGTAACGCCACCAACAAAGACTGGCTCCAGACGAGCTACCGGCGTCACAGCACCCGTGCGCCCAATCTGCACATCGATTCCATCAACGCGGGATAGCACTTCCTCAGCAGGAAACTTATGGGCAATGACAAAGCGAGGTGCGCGCGAAACAAAACCTAAGCGTTTCTGCAAATCCCGACGATCGACCTTATAGACCACGCCATCAATGTCATACGCCAAAGCGGGGCGTTGCAATGCCATCTGCTCGTAATAACCCAACAGACCGGCTGAACCTTCAACAACTGCCCTGGATTCTGCAACTCGGAAACCGAGACTATAAAGCCAGTTAAGCACCCCAGATTGTGTTTCGGGTAGCGCTGCATCACTGTCTGCATCACCAATGCCGTAAGCAAAAAATGTGAGTGGGCGTTGTGCCGTTATAGCTGAATCTAACTGTCGGAGGCTCCCTGCTGCGGCATTACGCGGGTTAGCAAACGTTTTTTCACCTGCCGCTTCCTGTGTAGCGTTCAATTGCGAGAAATCTGCCCGACGAATTAGCACCTCACCGCGCACTTCGAAACGTCCATTAGGCACTTGCTGCTTCTCTAGGCGCAGCGGAATGCTCCGGATCGTCTTTAAATTCAGCGTGACATTTTCACCGGTTGTGCCATCGCCACGGGTTGCGCCTTGTATAAAGACCCCATCCTCGTAGACCAAGGAAATGGCGAGCCCATCAAACTTTGGTTCACAGGCGTAAGCAATGGGCGGCGCACTCTCTGACAGACCCAGCGTTTCTCGGCATCGCCGATCAAAGGCCTCGACTTCCTCAGCACTGAATGCATTATTAATCGACAACATCGGTGTCTGATGTGTCACTGCTTCAAACGATGCGAGGGGTTTAGCACCTACACGCTGAGTCGGTGACTCCGCCACCACTAATGCCGGATTGGCCGCCTCAAGATTTTCGAGCTCACGAAAGAGACGGTCATATTCCGCATCAGGCACCTCTGGTGCGTCACATACGTAGTATGCATGCGCATATCGCTCCAGGAGCGACCGCAACACATCAATCCGATTAGCGACATCTGCTGCGGATGCTAGTGCTCCCGTAGCTTCGGGAACGTTGAAGTCAAACTCGTCCTGCACCGAACCAATCAGGAGAAGAGACGATGGGCCAACGCGGAACCCGGCTCAATACCCTGGGCTTGGAGCATGGCATTCAGACGGATCACCTGATTAACTAGTAGCGCCATACCCTCTTCGCTCATAGCGCGTCCGGCATCATCGACGATTTCTGCATCGAGTGTAGTAGACAGCGTACGGGCTAGATCCAGCATTTCAGCCACAACAGCGTCAGGACGCTGAACATGCGGAAAATCCATCACCAGACTAATCAAAGATGCGTTCTGATCTACCTGCAGCTGGAAATCGATTTCTCCAGCGGCACTCAGCCTTGCATAGTTAGGAAACTCACCCACCAGCGCCGAATCAGATGCGCTCGTCGACAATTTATCGACCGTACTTGTCATGTCCTGGCGCGGTTTCAGATTCAGGCTAATGAGTGCATCGACACGCACACAAAAGGCATCAAGATTTGCCGCACGATCAATCAATACCGCCTCGGACTCCACCGAAAGTCCGGCCGATAGCATTTGCGCAAGGCTTTCCAGGGAACGCATCCACTCATGGAGGCTATCCGGTGAAACCGGGCCACGCCTAGACGCTAGCTGCATACGCGCGCGCAAATTACTAACAATTGCCGTATCAGGAAGTGCATCGGCACGATGCCAGCCATCTCCCGAGTAAAACTCCACACGCTCAAATCGCTCCGCGCCCATTTGAGTCAGGGTGTCACGAATAGATCCCGCCGTACGCGGTTCATAGAAACGGAGTGAGGCAATCGCGTCAACCCAAGACTCAACCTCAGTCAGCGCTGCTATAGGCTCAGCTGTTGTAGGCGACTCAGACATGGTCGGCTCGGTGGGTAAATCAACAGCGGATTGACCCGAGTCTCCTTCTCCATGATCCCAAACAGGCTCCTGCCGGTCAGAAGCTGTTTCGTCTGCAGCAACTTCAGCAATCACTTCGGCCGGTGGTGGCGCATTCAACTTACGATGCTTATGCTCGACCCAGCGGTTATATACAAGCACCAGAACAATGGCGAATACACCCAGACCCAGCAGACTTAGTTGCAGTTCGTTCATAATCAACCTACTGTCGTTTCGCGCATTTGCAGCGCTTCTTCCATATCGACTTCTACAATACGCGACACACCGAATTCCTGCATGGTCACGCCCACTAACTGATTACCCATCTCCATTGCAATCTTATTGTGACTGATGAAGAGGAACTGGGTCTTATCCGACATCCGTTTTACCATCTCGCAGAAACGGACCGTATTGGCATCATCCAGTGGTGCATCCACTTCATCCAGCAAACAGAATGGTGCCGGATTCAACTGGAACAACGAGAACACCAGTGCAATAGCCGTGAGTGTTTTCTCACCGCCCGACAGCAGATGAATCGTCGAATTCTTCTTGCCCGGTGGTTGCGCCATCACCTGAACACCGGCATCTAGGATTTCATCACCCGTCATGATCAGACGCGCTTCACCGCCACCAAACAGGCTCGGGAACAAGGTCCCAAAATGCTGATTGACTGCATCAAAGGTTGTCTGCAACAGCGTCCGGGTTTCACGGTCAATACGCCGGATCGCATTTTCCAGCGTTTCCATCGCCAGCAACAGATCTTCGGACTGCGCATCGAGATAGGTTTTACGCTCAAGTGCTGAATTCAACTCAACCAAGGCAGCCAGGTTAACCGGACCCATCGCTTCGATTTCACGTTGGACGCGAGTAATCGTCGATTGCAGCGGCCCCGCCTTAACGTCACCAATGCCGGCCACCAGCACTTCAATTTGCTCGGGTGTGCAACCGGCTTCAACCAATAGCCCTTCGTACTGGGCGGCAGCCAACACGGCAGCCTGATGCTTTAATTGATGGTCATTAATGCGTGAACGTACAGGTTCCAGCTGCTGCTCCATGCGCATCCGGCTTTCTTCCTGCGTGCGCAATTCACTGGCCTTGCTTTCTGCCGCATCCCGAATCTCGGCCAAAGCCTGCTCTTTTTCAGTGCGTAAACCCAGTGCAGTTTCCAGCTTTTCACGCAACTCATCTCCATCGGCACCTTCAAGCTCAGACTTGGCCTGTACGGTGCTATCTTCAATACGACGACACTCATCAACCGAGAGCCGCGCCTGGTTTCTCAGATCATCCAGGCGGCTCTGGCATTCACGGCAGGAAAACTCGGCCTCCTGCACATCACGCTCAACCTTAACCATGGCGTCACGCGCATCTCGCAGAGCCCGACTGGCTGTTTCACGCACAGAAAGACGCTCACTCAAGGAGCTCTGGGCAACGGAGACTGCTGATTCCAGGTTTTGCAGTAATGCACTCTGCTCTTCCAGACGCTGTTGCTCTGCCTGCAACTCGGACTGTTGTTCATCGCGTCCAGCATTCAGTGAACGCACACGTTCTTCGTAGTGACGTACGGCTTGCGCCAGCTTTTCATGCTCAATCGCATGACGATTCTGCTCCGCCTGAGCTGCTTGCGCTTGCTGACGCAACCCTTCCAGGGTCAATCGCGTAGAACGCAGCGCTTCGCGGGCTGCCTCCACCCGTGCATTAGCTTCATCCAACGGTATCGTTAAAGCCTCAACCCGAGCCTGGGTTGCTTCGAGTTCTTGCTGACGCTCTAATAAACCATGATCAGCGGCGTCAGGGGCAAAGAAGGTGACGCTATAGCGATCCAGCAAATGGCCTTGCGGTGTGACAATAGACTCTTCCGCTGAAAGTTGATTTTGCAGGGCACGTGCGGACTCTAATGACGGCGCAGTTCGCACACCCGCCAGCCAACGAGCCAGAACAGGTTTTATCTGACCATCCAGGCATTCCACCTGCGCCATCAATGCATCCGCACCCTCGCCTGACGAAACGGCATTCATCTCTGGCATCAACAGGGTGAGGCGTAGTGAAGGCGGCTCGGCAAAACAACGATCTAGCTCGGGCAAATCCTGCTGACCACAGGCGACTGCTTTCAATCGATCGCGCAGCACCGCTTCGACGGCGAGCTCCCAGCCACTGGTCACACGAATCTTCTGCCAGAGGGCAGGACGTTCCTGCAAACCAGCCTTACGCAGCCAGTCTGGCAGCGAACCACTCGCCTGCACACGCTCCTGCAGTTGTTTCAACGCCTGATGGCGTGCCTGTGTCTGGGTAAATTCCTGCTGCAGCGTCCGCTGTTGATCCGTAGACTCCTGCAACTGCTGTTCTGCGCTTGTCAGGCTTTCTTCGGCAACTGCCTGCTGTTCCTGCAATTCTGCCAACGCCATGGCAGCGGATTCGCGCTGCTCTGCCAGTGCCTGTAACTGCTCTGCGTCCGGCGGCGCCAGCGCCGCTTCATCACGCTGCAGACGTTCGATCTGTTGTGTGATCCGTGCCAGATTGCGCTCTGCATTGCTACGATTGGCCTGCGCCACCTGCAAACGCTGCTCCAAACCGGACAGTTCGCCACGAAATTGGCTGGCCTGTTCCTGTGCTTCACGTTCGGCATCTTCAAACGCAGGCAAGCCCTCCTGCGCACGCTCCAGCATCTCCTGGTTCTGCGCCAGACGCATGGCAGCATGCTCCTGCAACTCGGTCCAGCGCACCAAATCTTCTTCAGCTTGAACCTGACGTTGTTTCCAGCTCTCACGATCTACCATCAGCTGCTGCAAACGGGCCTCGAGGTTGCGACGGGTTTCCTGGCGATGGCGAATATCCGCTTCAATCGTGGCGACTTCTGCATTGATGCTAAAGAAAGTACTTTGCGCCGTCTGGACCAGATCATTGGCGGTGTAATAGGCTTCCCGCAGCGTTTCTAGCTCTGCTTCAATATTCCGCTGTCGGGCAACCGTTTCTTCAAGTTCGGTTTGGGCAGCGGCAAGCCCCGCTGACAACAGTTGTGCATCCGTACGGCCCTCTTGCAGCTTCACAGACCACAACTTCTGCTGGGTACTAATCAGCTCAGCCTGCAGACTCTGGTAACGCTCGGCAACTTCGGCCTGGCTTTCGAGGCGGCCAATCTGGGTACCTAACTCCTGTCGGATATCTTCGAGTCGTGCCAGATTTTCACGGGTATCCGAAAGACGCCCCTCGGTTTCCTTGCGGCGCTCTTTATAACGGGTAACACCGGCGGCTTCTTCCAGAAACACACGCAATTCTTCAGGTTTCGCTTCGATAATGCGGGATACCGTACCCTGACCAATAATAGCGTAGGCGCGTGGACCCAGACCGGTACCCATAAATAGATCCGTCACATCCTTGCGACGCACCTTGAGATTATTAATAAAGTAATCAGACTGACCATTTCGGGTCAGAACGCGCTTAACGGAAAGCTCGGCATATTGCGACCATTGCCCTACGGCACGTCCCAGCGTGTTATCGAATACCATCTCAACACTAGCGCGTGACACGGGCTTACGCGAAGTCGTACCATTAAAAATCACGTCCTGCATTGACTCGCCGCGCAGCTCCGTTGCCCGGGTCTCACCGAGTACCCAGCGCACCGCATCCATGATATTGGATTTGCCGCAGCCATTCGGACCCACCACGCCAATCAATTGGCCAGGAAGTTCGACATTTGTCGGATCTACGAAGGATTTAAAGCCGGCAAGTTTAAGCTTGGTAAGTCGCATAGTTCTTGATGCGCCCGTTAGCGGACGTAGTTATTAGGTAATCAGCCCAGAATATGGCTGAACTACCGGTAAAGGCTGCTTATAATATCAGCTGCAGAGAACCAGACACAGAAGAGCTTTCACCTATGAGCACCCAACCGAGCAAGTCCCTAGAGACCTTTCCGAACCCTACTCCTCAGCGCGATTTCACGATTCACATGGAAATCCCTGAATTTACATGCCTTTGTCCTAAAACCGGACAACCAGACTTCGCCACTTTGATCCTGGATTACATTCCGGATCAGCTTTGCGTGGAGCTTAAAAGTCTCAAACTGTACATGTGGAGCTTCCGTGACGAAGGCGCTTTTCATGAAGCCGTCACTAACCGTATTCTCGATGACCTGGTTGTGGCGACACAGCCGCGCTTCATGCGTCTCACCGCAAAGTTCTACGTTCGTGGTGGTGTGTTCACAACAGTGATCGCAGAACACCGCAAACAGGGCTGGCAGCAGCTTCCACCGGTAACACTGGTTGAAGTGGCTGGACAGGCCAGCACCCGCGGCTAAACTTACCGATAACCCTATCGGCTCAGGAGTCCTTCTATGCGTAAAAAAGCCCTTATCGCCTTCGGTATATCACTGGCACTACTGGGTAGCGGCGTATCTCAGGCAGCCAACATGGCGTTCATGGCGGATCAGGCCATGTCCCGTTTTACAGATCAGGATGCCGAATTTTTCAATCAGGCTGCCCATGAGGCGCTTAAAGCCAAGGATGGCACCGAGATCAAATGGAATAACCCCGGTACTGGCGCCTTTGGCACCCTCACCCCGTATCCTGACACGGAAAAGGACGCCAACTGCCGCGTGATTCACATGGTCAACATCGCTGAGAATGTTAAAAGCTCGGGGTATTACCGCTTCTGCAAACGCGCCGATGGCAGCTGGCCGCCAGTCATGCCACCGCGCAAGTAATTGGCACCTGAGGCTGGGGCAAGCTAGCGCCGTCGCAACACTTGTACCCAGACCAACAGGCTGACCAGACCCACAGCGGCTAGTACTGTCGCAGCGAGCACGGCACACCAGAAACCTGCCGCCCCCATAGCGGGCACGTTCAATATCGGTAACCCGTAAAAGGCCAATTGATAGCCACCCCAAAGCCCAATCAGCCAGAATGCTGCAAGGTGTATCCCCAAAGGCAGCAACGTAACGTGATAGCCACGAAGCGCAAAAGCAGCCACTGTCTGGGCCGCATCAAATAGCTGGTAAGCCGCAACATAACCAACCAGGCCAATAGCCACGATCTGAACATCTACGTCCGGACTACCCAACCAGGCCAGATCGGCGCGCAAGACCCAAAGCACCAAAGCAAGCAATCCGGAGCCACAACAGGCGACCAGGAAGGCACTGCGCGCCATCGCCCGCGCCTCGGCATCACGATCCGCCCCTGCTGCCTGCCCCACCAATGCCGCCGTTGCCGTACCAATGGCCAAGGGAAACATGTAAACCATGGCGGATAAATTGGCGACGATGCGGTGCCCAGAAAGCACTTCTGGCCCCAGCCGGGCGATAAAAATGGCCATCACGGTAAATGCAGTAATTTCCACAAAATAGGACATCCCCATTGGCAAACCAACCCGTAGGAGTTTCAGTTGAGTCTGCCAATCCGGGCCGGACCATCGGACATGATTTAAAAATTGCTGATAAATCGGTGCGTTCCAGAGCACAAAGACTCCCGCTCCGCACACCATCCAGGCAAGAAAGGCCTGTGATAAAGCTGCCCCGCTCACCCCTAGCCCGACTCCTAAAGAAACGGTTCCGAACGTTAGGCTATCCACCAGAATGGGCGCCAGGATGGCATGACCCGTAGTCTGCCCCAAGCTCAACCACATCAAAGGTCGTGTTTTACCGACACCCCCGGCAATTGCGTGAAAGGCGCGGTACCCCAGAGAAGCCGGTAAAGAAAACGCCAGGATAAAGAGGTAATCACGAGTGAGCGCTTCCACTGAAGGCGGCAATTCAGCCAGTGCAATCATCCACCCGGGAAAACATAAAACCAGATCCCCGAAAAACGCGAGCAACAGAACAAGCCAGAAAGCCTGATAAATTAACTTACCGGTTGCTGGTGCATCCCCACGGCCAATCTGTTGCGCAATACTCGGCAACAACGCTTGCACAACACCGGAAAGTGCCAAAGCCAGGGAGACGTAAATGCTTGCACCCACTGCTAAAGCGGCCAGGTTATCGGTATTGGAGCGTCCTACAACGATGGTGTCGATCGCCATCATGCCAATGGTTGCTAGTTGCGCAATCAGCACAGGCCACGCAAGGCGATATAAACGAGTGATTGAAGAGCGCAACATCACTTAGGCGTTATCAATATATCGCGCGCTATCAAACAATCGAACTAGATCCGGACGATAGACCACCATTACCGTGAGGAGCATCCCGGTCAGCCACGCCTCGGAAAACGCCACCAACAACCAATATGATGCGTAGTCTTCAAGCAAAGGGCCCCATGGGTAAAGCTGCGTCAACCAGAGCATGAGTGTTAATAGCCAACCGGTTAGAACTACCACCCCGGCACTCCCGAAAAACCCACCCGCAAAAATGAAGACAAATAAATTAGAGGGTAATCGATCAACCAGGTACGCAACCAGCTGACTTAATGCCACCGGCCACAAAACCAGCAAACAGGCATTCAGACCCAAGGTGCTCCAATCCCCAGCGGCACTTGTCTGGGCAAGCACCAATGCCGTGGTCAAAGGTACCAACGCCAGCCGACGGCCAAACACCAGCGTGCATAAAGTGGCACCGATCAGATGCAGACTCAGACCTTGCAAGATCGTCGCCCGTATATGCCAGAGAACAATCAGCGCCAACGCAGCAATTAACAATGCTGGCCAACGGGATTTAATTTCCGCACAAAAGGGTTTAAAGGGGCGAAGCGCTAGCCAATAAAACCAGGCCGCAATTAGAAAACCGGTCACCAACCAGGCGGGATCAATCGCGCCTGAATGAATCATCGACGTGTCGCACGAATGCGCAAACGGAAACCGGCCTCTTCCCAAATTGAGGTTTCATCGCGCAGGGCCGCCATGGTCATCGGGTTATCTTCTAACCAGACTGCGGGTAACTGAAGCGTAAAGCCATTCACCGTTTCCGATGCCTGCAGATCTGGTACGCCGGACTCCAGGCGCGAACGATGCAGAATCACTGCCAAACGAAGTGCCAGAATCTGGCGCCAGGCCATATCTTCGCGGCTTAGGCCATCAACCTTATTGAGTTTGCCGCGGTGACAAAGCACAAGCAGCGCTAGACGCGCCTGGTCCATCTTGGAAAATCCGGGCATATCCGCATAACCCAGAATATAGGCACCATGCTTGTGGTATCCGCTGTGAGCAATCGACAAACCAACTTCATGTAATGCCGCCGCCCACCTAACGAATTGCAAGTCGCGTTCCCGCTCCTCCGTGCTCCGTAACTTGAGCCCCATGAGGTCCGAAAAAATCTCAACGGCGGTTTCGCTCACACGATTGGCCTGATCAGACTCCACCTGATACCGCCGTTGAAAGTGCTTAACAGTTGCGGTACGCATATCGTGATGATGAAAGCGTCCCAGCAAGTCATACAGCACACCTAGACGCAACGCCCCATCAGCATAGGTTACCCGCTCTATACCCAAGGTATCGATAATGGCCGACATAATGGCTATGCCGCCAGGCAACACCGGAATCCGGTCGGACTTAACGCCCTGTAACGGCAAAGCATCAATGTGCTTATAGCGAATCATCAACGCACAGAGCTTGTCTAGGCCACTGCGCGTAATGCCCGTAACACCTCGTGGATTTAGATCGTTTTGTTCCAGAATCTCTGCAATGGCGCTGGCAGTGCCCGATGAACCAATCGCTTCACCCCAGCCGGTCTGTTTATACGCATGTGCAATCAGCGAAACCTCTTTGGCTGCGGCCATCTGCGCTTCGCGCAAACGGCGACGATCAATAATCCCGTCCGGGAAATATCGCAGCGAATAACTCACACACCCCATAAAAAGGGATTCGAGCTTGAGTGGCTTCATGCCCGAGCCAATAATGAACTCGGTTGAACCGCCGCCGATATCAAACACCAGGCGTTGCTGATCAGAAGCCGGCAGCGAGTGCACTGCACCGATGTAAATCAGACGTGCCTCTTCCCGCCCCGCAATAATTTCAATAGGGAAACCCAACGCCGCTTCTGCTTCAGCCAGAAAGTTATTGGCGTTTTTGGCAACACGCAAAGCGTTGGTTGCTACAGCACGTACCGCATCCTTGGGCAAACCGCGGAGACGCTCACCAAAACGGGATAACGCGACCAGTGCACGATCCTGGGAGGCTTGATCCAGACTTTTATCCGCCTGCAACCCAGAAGCCAGCCGAACCGCATCCTTCAACGAATCCAGGGTATAAATCTGGTCGTCAACAACCCGACCTACTTCCAGGCGGAAGCTGTTGGATCCCAGATCTACTGCGGCGATTGATTCGTACTGCATGCCCGTCCCTTGTTTGATGGCAAAGCCATATGCCGTAATTTTAACCCACTGGCATAACCGGCGTTAGGCAAATTTCGCAGCGCAAAAACTCCATTTTCATATTCCTGTCACAATACACATGCTTACTTTGGTAATTCACACCTTTACCCGCATCTGATCCATGACACCAACGGCACATAACGCTCCCCCTAGCCATTTCCTCAACCGTGAGTTGGGGCTCATCGCTTTTAACCGCCGTGTTTTGGCTCAGGCTCAGGACGAACGGGTCCCGTTACTGGAACGTCTGTTTTTCCTGTGCATTGTGTCGTCTAATCTGGATGAGTTCTTTGAAATCCGTATGGCCGGCCTCAAGGAACAGATCAAAGGCCATAGCAAAACCCCCACAACCGATGGATTATTACCGCAAGAAGCCTACGACGAAGTCTCATCGGCGGTACACCGATTGGTCGCAGATCAATACCGTGAGCTCAACGAAACGTTATTGCCGGCAGCCGCGAATGAAGGTATCCGCTTTCTGCGCCGCTCGCAATGGACTGACGCCCAACGTGAGTGGATTCGGGATTATTTCTTCCGGGAAGTTATGCCTGTCCTTACGCCTATCGGCCTGGATCCATCGCACCCTTTCCCACGGATCTATAACAAAAGCCTCAATTTCATTGTCGAACTAGAAGGTAGAGATGCTTTCGGCCGCAGCTCGGGCATTGCCATTGTTCAGGCGCCCCGGGTACTGCCGCGTATTATCCGACTCCCAGAATCTCTGGCACCAGAAGCGGCTTATAGCTTTATCTTTCTGTCATCTATCGTTCACGCCTTTGTGGGCGAACTCTTTAGCGGCATGACGGTACAGGGCTGTTACCAATTCCGCGTTACACGTAACTCAGACCTGTTCGTCGACGAAGAAGAAGTCAAAAACCTGCGCGCCAAGATTCAGGGGGAGTTGCCTCAGCGTAATTTCGGTGATGCGGTGCGCCTGGAAGTGGCAGATAACACCTCCCCCGCCATGACCGAATTCCTGCTCACGCAATTCGGTTTGGAAGAAAAAGACCTCTACCGCGTTGAAGGCCCGGTCAACCTGGTACGCCTGATGCAGGTACCCGGCTGGGTCGATCGCCCTGATCTCAAATTCCCTACCTTTGTTCCCGGCGAAGTGAAGCGCCTGGAAAAGGGCAAGAACATATTCAACGTCATCCGCAAGGGTGATGTACTGCTCTACCACCCCTACCAGCGTTTTACTCCGGTGATTCAGCTGCTGGAATCTGCCGCGACCGATCCGCAAGTCGTTGCTATCAAAATGACCGTGTATCGTACGGGCACCGATTCGGTACTGATGAACTCGCTCATCCGTGCAGCCCAGAATGGTAAGGAAGTGACTGTTGTCGTGGAACTCCTGGCACGTTTTGATGAAGAAACTAACGTCAGCTGGGCTACCAAGTTGGAGGAAGTCGGCGCTCACGTTGTTTATGGGGTCGTCGGCTACAAGACCCATGCCAAAGCCCTGCTTATCCTGCGCCGCGAAGAAGATGATCGTGGCACGCCAATGCTTCGTCGTTATGTGCACCTGGGCACTGGTAACTATCACCCACGCACAGCACGGCTGTATACCGACTTCGGCTTACTGACCTGCAACGAATCAATCGGCATGGATGTCTCTGAAGTTTTCAAGCAACTTACCGGCCTCGGACGTGCGCAAGCCCTGCACTACCTCTGGCAAGCGCCCTTCACCCTCAGCGCCAATATGATTAAAGCGATTGAAGCTGAGAAGCATGCAGCTGAAGCAGGCCGCAAAGGTCGTATTGTTGCCAAGATGAATTCATTGCTTGAACCCGCGATCATTGAAGCACTCTATGCGGCCAGCCAGGCAGGTGTGGAAATCGATCTGATCGTTCGCGGCGTCTGCGCGCTGCGCCCCGGCGTGCCCGGACTATCGGACAACATCAAAGTCCGCTCAATCATTGGCCGCTTCCTCGAACACACCCGCGTGTTCTATTTCTATGCCGATGGCGAAGAAAAGGTCTACCTGTCTTCTGCAGACTGGATGGAGCGCAACTTCTTCCGCCGCATCGAACTGGCATTCCCCATTCTTGATGCCCGCCTTAAAAAACGCGTTATCACAGAAGGCCTCAAGCTGTACCTGGCAGACAATCAGGAGTCCTGGGACATGGACAGCGAAGGCATCTATACGCGTCGCAAACCCGGCCGCAATAAACCACATTGCGCCCAGCACGACATGGCTAATTTGCTAGGCAAATAGCTGTAAAGCATTAACCACGTCGTGCGCTCACCACCCCACCCACCTGGTGGATGTGATGTAGTGCCTGATGCAGACGCTTGAGGTCTGACACTTCAACCGTAAATGCCATTTCTGCCGCCCCTGCTTTAGACTGGGTCTTAACGGCTGTGACATTCAAGCGTTCCCGCGCCAGCACATCAGAAATATCGCGCAGCAAGCCCTGGCGGTCTTGTGCATCCACAAGTATATCGACCGCGTAGACTTCGTTCTCCGGTATGGCTCCGCCCCAGTCCGCATCAATCACTCGCTCAGGGTGGAGCGCAGCAACGTGCATAAAACTCGGGCAATCCTGCCGGTGAACGGAAATTCCCTTTTCACGGGTAACAAATCCCTGAATTGCATCTGGCGGTACGGGTTTACAACATTTTGCCAACTGTGTCTGGATTTGATCTATACCCACAATCAGCACACCACTACCACCGCGGTGGCGGGACTGTCTTACCATGGCCTCGGGTGATAGATCGGGTAATGGCAATTCATGCTGTTCAGCAGCTACCGGCTTCTGCGGCTCACCTCGGAGTGCCTGTTGCAGAGAACGCAAGCCGACTTCATCACGACCCACTGCAATCAACAGATCCTCAGCTTGATCATAGCCCAGCGTATGCGCCACCTGATCGATGGAGGT
>ERZ1034365.328-NODE-328-length-26570-cov-3.989771_pt1 | contig 26570 bp, 36 predicted proteins | sample MGYA00520615_ERZ1034365 | MGnify/ENA primary metagenome ERZ1034365 (study PRJEB33736, sample SAMEA104284505) | Azolla filiculoides | biome: Urban; feature: Water surface; material: Ditch water | place: Netherlands | collected 2015-10-28 | depth 0-0.1 m ...
TCCCAACAATTGAATTCGTAATCGATATAATCAAACCATCTCTCTTTAAAATGATCTGGTTGTTTATTCCAATCGAATACGCTTTTAATCTTTTCTAATTCTTTAGGATACGGTGCTTGTTCCCAATACTGTTCCTCTTTTTCTTCTGATCGTTTATAAGCATTCTCAGCAAGAGGTAAAGCTATCTTAAGATTTTGTATCTCATATATCTCTCCAATCTTACCGGTCTTGCTTATAACAACCATATCGTACTCTTTATCGTAACCGTATACCCATTGTTTGTGCTTATTCTTATGATTAATCACTTTTGGTTTTACGTGTTCGTCAAGTACTTTATATAGTGTTTGCTCGTACATTACCTAGATCTCCCTTCTGCAAATCCTCTGAATTGCTTAACTCCTTCACCATCAGTAGGTTTATCTTCCAAAGCTTTTTCTTCTTCGTCGATGCGATTTAATATTTCAAACGCGTCAAAGATAGCTAGCTTTTTAGTAGCCGCGGCATTCTTTAATCTGTCAGCGGAAAGATCATCTTCACTACCTATAATAGCTTCTTCCGCGACTTTAATTAATTCCTCAACTGCTCTTCGCCCAGCTTGGATTATACTCAACTTCGCTTCCTTCGTATTCATATTTAATTACAATATCATTTGATTTCATACAATACAATCTCTGGTCGTCTATTATAAATTCGAATTCACCATAAGGTCTATACCCGACTAGATCACCTGGATTGATTTTAAGCTTGTTTAAAGAGTCATTTCCGTATTTAAGTATTCCAATAAGGCTCTGTTCTTTTTCTAGCTTAAAACTATCTTTATTCTTTATAGGCATAACAAAACATCTGTCTCCAAATGATTTCCATTTACCAGTATCTCCATACAAATATATCTGATCTAATTGTACAAAGTACATATCTTCCATATAGTAGGCGCTACTGTTTTTTTGTTTGCCTTTCATATCATAGAACCTTCTAAATACATTGTGGTGAATTATTACTTTGTCACCAACTTTAATATCGGTTTTATAAAGTAACGGCACACTAATGACTTCTGCCATATTGTTTACCGCTTTGAATGATTCAATACGTGTGTTTAGAATTAGTTCTTTACCGTCAACTGTCTTTGAGTTATCATATCTAGCTCCAACAGGTTTGACTATAAAACTGCTAAACGATTTCATTAATATTCTAAATCAAATTCAACGGATATAGCCATGTTAGAATTGAACTTCTTCCAAGGCATAACTTCATCAACTTTCTTAATATAGATATTATATGAGTTGTCATTTTCATCAAATAGTATATGGGAGATTTTATGTCCCCCGTATACTTCTTGATGTATTGCATAGTGCATAGCGTCATTTTTATAATCAGATCCAATACTTATCTTTCTTATAACGCTATTCATTATTCACTTTTTTGCTCTACAATTTTGTAAGAACCATCTTTTAAATCAATACTGATTGGTCCATATTCAGCTTCAAGTTCAGCTTTTGTATCTTCAATCTCTTTGTTAATGTCGGCTAATGCGTGCAAAGCAGCGTGTTTCTGAGCTTCCATAGCTCCGATGTCTGCCAACATTCTTTGTAACTTAGATTGTTGCTCTTGAATTTTTTGTAATTGTTCACTTGTAATTTGTTGTACTACTTCCATTTTATTAAATTTAATTGTTATATTTATTTAATCACGTGATCTACCTTACTTTTATGATACACAGGTAAATATTTTATTTAATGCCTAGGTTTGCTTTTCTTTTAGCGTTATACTGAGAGAAATTCATTTTAGCATCAGCGGCTTTAGAAGCCATAATATTCTGATTCATCGTAGATTCAGGACTCATATATGCTTTACCTTTTACAGGACCTGAGTATGTATCAGCTGCGTTACGATCGTATGCAACATCAGTAGGATACTCATGCTTTTGTTGGTAAGTTGATTCAAAACCACCTTCTTTAGCATAGGGCTTATTTCTATTTACAATTTGCTTAAGCTCTTGCATAGCAACCTCTCCCCTTTGTCCAGTACCAGTGCCGGCTCTTTTTGCCATGTCCATTAAGCCATAAGTATCACCTCTTTGTAAAAGAGCAGGTCCATTACCTTGCCCATCTTGATATATAAATTGACGACCAAGCGCTCCTTTTCTACCTGCTTCTATTGTTTGATTTGTAATATTTCTACCAATATGCTCGTTCTTGCTAGGATCTGTCGCTCCTTTAAATACATTCTTTCTATCGTCGGTGGCTATCCCCTCACCTAAATCTCTACTAGATCTAAGTGGATTTTGAGTTCCACCCATTGCTTGATTAAATTTATCAGCAGCTCCAAAAGACTCCTTAATTACATTGCTTCCTTTTACGTCTTGCCCGTCTTTATATGTTTGTTTGCTAGCCAATGTTTCAAGCTTTCCTAAATTCCCAGGAGACTTGAAAGAAGAATTATAACTAACACCCATTTTCCAATTTGGTATTACTTCTCCTTTAGGGCTTTTGCTATATTCGCGCAATTTTCCACCTGGTTCATTAGGTTTAAAATCTGGAAAAATAGAAGTATAGTCGGTGCTACCTTTAAAGCCTTTACCTCCAGGCAATTGATTTTCGTTTTGCTTAAGTGTCATTGCTTCAGCTGAACTTTCAGACGCTTTAGCACTTCCTGCTCCATAAAGCTTAGACTCTAATGGGTTAGATTTAGTACCTCCAACATTGCTGGATGATGCCGATGCTCTATTAAAGCTAGATTTTTCTTCAGCAGAAGCATTCATATAGGCTAGCTCGTTTTTAACAGCGCTACCAAATTTATACCCAATTCCTTTTTGAATAGAATTTGTGATTCCTTCTACTCCTGCACCTGTTTTAGGTTGGTCACCTCTACCTGGATTTTGTTTATATGCCATCTTGTTTTTATTTTGCTCTGTTAGTGATTGGTCTAGGGTCGTACTCTGGACACATAAGTTTTAGTTTCATTCCGTTTTTACCTGAACTACTTCCTTTTTCTTTTGGGAAATCATTTAATTCAAGAGGACCATCAAGTAATATATTACCTCCAACTCCAACAGTTCTAGAGCCAGATACAGTAGGCTTAGCCTCGTTCTTGTTAAATTTCATAGTTAATAAATTTGTTGGTTATCGATTGTTGGATTTATTTGTCCAGCTATTACTGGTTGTTGTTGCACTGGAGCCACTCTGTCAAATGATCCCGCCATGGGTGTACCGAACATGCTTGTCATGTTAGCTTGTTCCATTGGGTTAAAATTAACAGGAGCACCTGAAGGCTTTATTCCAGGATCAAATGTTTGAACTGGTGGTTGTGCATTAAGATCTTGCGTAAACGCAGGATTTACTTGATTAGTATTCATAGGGCTAATTATATTTTGAGTTGGTTGTGGTTGTGCAACTTGGGTTGTTTGCATATTTGTTTTTCTAGCTTTAGCCATCATAGCACCGGCTACAAACGGGTTTACGCCTGCTCTTACGTAATCTGCTCTTGTAGCATTTGGATTACTTTGAACTGCTGATATAGCGCTTTGCTTAGCCTCTTGCAAAGCTTTTGCTCGAGCTACTCCGTTATTTATAAAATCTCTAAAACTACCCATAGTTATTTCTTGTTTTATCTTTGTTCGTATTCTCTATTGCGGTTATCATAACTGTATCTGAATACGTTTTACCCCGCATTATATTATTTCTTCTTTTGCTTGTTGGTATATCTTCTTCACCAAGCATTATACGGTACATCTTGTTAATTAGCTGTTTGCACTTAAAGGAAACTTTATATATGTTGTACTTTTGGGTTGTTCGGTTTCTTTCTCGCCAAACTGTTATCCACCCTTCTTTTAACAAATTGTTCCAGCGCTTACTATCCCAGCTATAAGCGTATGTACCCATCATATAATCCTGCTTAGTAAATAAATCTAAACAATCAAAAAATATTAATAATTCTAAATCCGAATCGGTAAGATTATTATTTCGGCAAGCCCATCTGCGTATTATCCTATAATGTTTAAGCAAACCAAGATCTTTTATATCCTTCGCCTCTAAACGTCTCATAGAATACCGATTACATCATCCTTGCGTATAACCTTATAATCAACCTTATCAACTTCGACACCGTGACCGGCGTGTTTATCGTATTTTATTCTGTCTCCAGATTTTAGAATGTCAACCTCATCTCCAACGGAAATTACAGTTGCATTCTTATATCTGATATTTTCTTTGTCTTTATCTAATAGTAAAAGACCACCTTTCGTTTTTTCTGCTACATCCTTATCTGGCTGTATGATTATAACCTTACCTATTGCCTTCATTAATTCTTAAATTATTGATTACACAATCGGTTGATAAAATGGTTGTAGCTACTGACGATGCGTTTCTTAAAGCACTCTTAGTAACTAATAGCGGATCGATAATACCAGACTTGATCATATTAACTGTTTTACCAGTAATTACGTTAAGTCCATATCCTTCCTTAAACATATCAAAATCTGATGGGAAGTCTTCAATACCCGCATTAGATAATATCTTCAGAAACGGCGCTCTAATCGCGTCTAACAACACAAGCTCTTCATCAGATTCAATTGTATCTTTCAAAATGTTAGAAGCATTCAATAATGCAATACCTCCACCTGGTACAATACCTTCTTTGATAGCTGCTTTTGTAGCGCAGATTGCATCTTCAACTCTATCGGATTTTTCTTTAAGTTCTAATTCAGAATTAGCACCAACTTTAACTACTGCAACTTTAGCAGATAATCTAGCTAGTCTTCTTTCTAATCTTATAACTTCACCTGGTGCTTTTGCGGCATCTAGTTGTTCTTTAACATCAGCAATCAATTTCTCAACCTCTTCTGTTAAGTCACCAACCTGAATAATTGTTTCTGCATCGGTAGTAATAGTCTTAATACAAGATCCTAAATGTTCTGGGGAGATTAAATCCATATCATCACCTAGATCTTCATTTATAACCGTTGCACCTGTAAGAGCAGCTAAATCAGACAGCATGTCTTTTTTATTGATACCGTACGTTGGTGCATTGATTACATTTACTTTTATATTGCCTTTAACTTTATTCATTGCTAATACAGATAGAACGCTTTGTTCTACGTCAGCAATGATTAATAAAGCTTTATTGGCTTTCATTGTATATTCTAATACAGACTGAATTTGTCTAGTTGTTTCAACAGGTGATTCAACAATCAATACTAACGGATTATCTAATACAGCTTCTCTTTTACTTTTATTAGTAATAAAGTGTGAATTCATTAATCCTTTTTCATATTGTACACCGTCAATGATTTCAATCTCTGTAGTTGTTGACCCAGTAGATTCCATCATTACAACGCCAGTCTCTCCAACAGCTCTAAATGCATCGCCAATAATTTTACCAAGTTCTTTGTCATTGTTAGTTGATATTGTAGCAACGTGATCAATCATATCTCCAGATACTGGAATTGCAATTGATTCTAAATAACTAACTACTTTATTAGTAGCTTTTTCAATACCATCTTTTAATCTTCTTTGATTTGGTTTTGGAGTAACCGCATAAGCTTGTTCTAATATAGAGTGAGCTAATACGGTAGCTGTTGTTGTACCATCTCCTGCCTCCTTAACTGTTTTGCTAGCTGCTCCTTTTAATAAGGTTGCGCCCATATTTTCAACAGGATCAAGCAAGATAATACTATCAGCTACAGTTACACCGTCTTTTGTGATAATTGGTTTTCCTGTACTGTCTTCTAGCATAACACATTTACCGCTTGCTCCTAATGTAGAACTTACAGCGTTAGTTAGTTTAGTTATGCCTTCAAACACATTTAACCTAGCTTCTTCTCCAAAGCTTAGGTTCTTTACTATTGCGTCTGTCATAATTGATTATATTTGATTAAATTGTTACTTATATTATTACGTGATAAAACTTTTTTTTAATTAACACTTAATATACCATTAATATAGACCTTTGATTATTTCAAATCCTAGTATATCGCTATTTTGTGTATTAATAAGCATATTAATTTGGTTTATTTATTATCTAAAATAAAGTTTTAACTATCTCAAATCTGACTTTTGCACCAGTGACTACCCAGCCAGCATTAGCTATAGTTAACTGATTTACACTAAAGCTAAAACTATTATTAGATACTTTAGTGAACTCAGTAATTTGTTTATACTTACCACCGCCTATCTCAATAAAAATATTAGGTCTATATTTTCCATCTGAATGTGGATTTGAGAATGTAACTGTAAACGCAGCACTTGCTTCTGCTAAAAGCCCAGGAGGATCAGTATTAGAATACTCAGCTTTATAATAATTTCCCACAACACTAACTATGTCTCCAGAATTAGCTGTTGGTATTGAAATTGAGCTGTAAACTGTACCTGTATTTATTGTACCTAATACAAAATATCCAAGGTTAGTTATCTGTCCTGAATATGCCGCTACAGTATTATCAACCGCTTTAACCCCAGCGGCTCCTCCTTGCCATATTAAATTACCTGCTGCGTCATACCAGTTTAAAGTTAGAACACCGCCTACAATACCCATCTTCATCCCAACCACCCCGTTAGGGTGCCTGAATTGTAATAGATTATCACTGTTTATATTTAAAGATAACCCGCTAGTTCCAGGTGTTACTAATGAATCAACTGAAACATTTGTCATCCTAACTTGATTGTTTTCAACAACAAACGGAGCTATACTGGATGCCCCGTTGTATATTTTGAACTTATCTGCATTAAACACTACCTCCGATGATGCACCACTAGATAGCAATTTCATTGAAGCAATTCTACCATTAGCATCAACGGATAAACCATAACTAGCACTTAATTTACCATCAACATTAGCTATAGCTGTTTGGTTAGTTGTTATTGAGGACGTGTGTCCGTTTACAGTAGTAGTTAAAGAGTTAACTGAATTTGCAACACTTTGAACCGCTGTAGTTCTAGCGTCAGCCTCAGTGGTTATGCTACTTGATAATGTATTATAGTTATTTGTTATAGTTGTAGTTAATCCAGTTATCGCTGTTGCTCTTGTTGACGCTTCATTTGTTATAGCAGTAGTTAGTGATGTTACAGCAGCTTCTCTACTAGTTTTCTCTGTGTTTATTGCAGCCGTTAATGTTGTTCCCAATTGGGCTCTAGTTGCAGCCTCTGTTGTATCTGCTTGTTGTAGAGTAGTTACTGCAGCTTCTCTATTTGTTTTTTCTGTGTTTATAGACGCTGTTAAATTAGTTACAGCTGTTGTTCTAGCAGTTGTCTCGTTAGCTATTGCAGTGTTAAGTGTAGTTATAGCAGCTTGACGATTTGTCGTCTCAGTACCAATTGCAGCAGTAAGCGTTGTTCCTAATGCAGCCCTAGTTTGTGCTTCTGTAGTATCTGCTTGCTGTAATGTAGTAACGGCCGCTTGTCTGTTTGCAGTTTCAGTACCAATAGCAGCCGTTAACGTTGTACCTAATGCAGCTCTTGCTGTAAACTCATCTACTATTGACTCATTCAATGTAGCCACAGCGGCTTCTCTAGTAGATACCTCATCCTCAATAGCTGCATTCAATGTGGTTGCTAATGTGGCTCTAGCAGTTGACTCGTCAGCTAAAGCTTCATTCAATATAGTAATATCAGCCGTTCTATTCGATATTTCATCAGCTATTGATACGCTAAGGCTTGTTGTTAAAGCCGCTCTAACCTGAGCCTCTGTAGTTATTGCTTCACTTAAAACGTTTACAGCTGCTATTCTACTATTCCTTTCGCCTAATATACTATCGCTTTGATTAAGTGATGTTTCGTCTAATATTTGATGTAAGTTAGCTATCTGAGCGTTTGTGTTTGACTCAAGCTCATTTATAGTAAGATTGATAGCTGCCTCTAATTCGCTTATTGTCAAGTTTGTTCTAGATTCTAAATCTAATATTAATTGACGTATTGTGCCAGCACTAATACCGTTCAAAGCTATAAAGTCTTCCTCTTCTACAGCCTCGCTATTTGTTCCTATGCTAACTCCTTGTCTTGTAAATAAAAACTTATCTTCGTTTATTCTAACAACTAATATATGGTACCTTAATATATCAATGTCTTCCTCAATGTCATTCACAAAATCGTATGGCGTTGAATAAGCATCACCGTCATAACCAATTTCATGATATTTTAGTAGACCGCCAGTTTCAGGTGCTAATCCTTCAAGCATAAATCTACGTACCGCGTTTATTTTATAATTTTTTGCTGAAGCTACTTTTTTATGTATCTCGGTACCTACAAGCATAGACGTATTATCTACACGTCCTGCAACGTCAAAACTGCCTAGTCTAGCCATTTAATTTTATTTAAAATAATTTGTATTCGAATAATATACCCCAGTTGGCTGGTGTATTTTGTTGGATTGTGTATATAACACCGGTTCTGATTTTCCTATACTCAACCATAATGCTACCACGCAGTGACGGATCAGTCAATGTCAATTCATTTGTTTGAACACCTCCATATCCGTGAATGTGCATCTTTTTAGTATTACTGATAACAGCATTCTGTTTGTCAATAATAGACGTTTGTTTTGAGATGATCGTATCTTTAATAGATAACTGCTCACCAAATAATTTTTCTTTCTGTTGAAAATTAACGATTCGTTGTTCTTGTAAAACCGAAACTTGTTTTAAAGCATCGTATTTAACAAGATCTGTAGCTACTGCTCTAGCTTGCTTTTCAGTTAATACAACAACGCTATCTTTCGTAACGGTCTGTGAAAAACTGCTGAAGCCCACTAACAGGCAAACTATCAATAACTTTAATTTCAACATACTCTTTTTCTTTAATTGTTTTTATTTTGTCTACTATGATAGTGTCTACCTTTGATAAACTATCTATCTGCTTCGCTTTTTGTTTTGATATATCCTGTAAACTATCTACTTCGACTTTTAGATGATTTGCCTCATCTAACAGTTTGTTATTATCCATTCTGTTATGTAATGAGGCAAGTATCCAAATGATGATGATAACTCCAGCTAACCATTGGTTTTTGATGAAGTTCATATCTATTATCCTTTAATTTGTTTGTAGAATTTATTTGTTTGTACAAGTCTATCTTCTAAACCGTGTGTACCACCATTCACTCTCTTAGACACTTTTGTAATAGAGTCTGTAGTAACTGTAGCACATAATGGTAATAATCCGTTTTTCTTAAAGAAGTATACTGCACTGTCTAAGTAATACTTAGATCCTACCAATGCAGGATTAGCAATACAATCCTCTTTAATATGGTCAGAAAATGACTTATAATTATCTTTACCTGTTGTTTGAATAGCTCCACGTCCTCGGAATTTCCAACCATCGCCAGATTTTTCATCACCATTACCCATACGATTTGCATAAACTCGATTAGCGATTTTTTCCGGTTGTCTTTCATAAGCTTTAGCCAACGCTTCCGTTGGGAAATATTTTTTGAATATACCTAGTAATCCTTTTGCTCCGTAATTTAAGTTTTCTGATTCAGCTGTGAACCCAGCAGATTCGTGATGACACTGACCCAAAATATGTGCTAGTTGTTCATCTGTTACTCCCCATAGTTCTTTCATTTTTGCAAATGAAGCTTTACCTAAAATACCATCAGCACCTAATCCGTTGGCTGCTTGAAATTCTGCAATCTTTTTACTCATTGTTTACTTGTTTTAAAGTTTTATTTTACTACCTATTGTTATCGCGTACGTCATAGGTATATTCTTGTTTGTGTTATTAATTGTGTTTATTCCTAAGTTAGCTTTAAATCTTTGTGTAAGATTAAAATCAAAATTGCTTCCAACAATGTATGTCATATATTCACTGTACGTAAATTTATTTGTAGCAGTGGTATAACTTACTGGAGACAACGACAATGCTACCATCGGCGATATTGTATATCTTTTAAATGGGAATGGTCTTGTTATAAATGTTACAAATGACGGAGACATTATTATGTCTTTATCCATATTTATAAATGTATTGCCTATAGCGTACCCAAACACCATTCCTTTCTTTAATAAAAATACATCATTCATTCCAATTGATAATACTTTCGTATTAAACATTAACATAGCGTTTATACTCAATCCAGTTATCTTATATACCGTTCCTCTGACATAAGTGTATCCAAAGATCTCTTTGCCAACCATAACCGGTATTTTTCTATCGTAATTAAATATAATGCTAGTCTTAGATAAAGATAAAGAAAATTGTTTTAGGTTACTCCAGATCATTGTATTAGCACTATATGATGTAGCGCCTGTTAATGAGCTTCTAGATAAACCGAACGATGCAACCTGATTAAACGTACCATCTAAGCTCTGCATTGTCATATAGTTTGCAGCAATTAAAACTGGTTGTACCGCTTGCTGCTTTTTCTTTTCTTCTTTTTTCTCCTCTTTCTTCTCTTCCTTCTTTTCTTCTTTCTTAGTTTCTTGTTTAGATTCTTCTTTTTTCTCTTCAGATTTAGACGAACTCGACTCACTTTTAGACGAACTTGAAGACGAAGTACTTGATTCTGAGGTAGTTGAGGTTTCAGTTTTAGACGTTGTAGGCGGCGGTGTAGACACATTGCTCGTTGTTGGCACACTAACCGTAACACTACTAGCCGCGGATGTTGCTGCTTGAGTAGCTGCTTGGGTAGCTTGCGTTGCTGTTTGCTGAACTACAGTTTGTGTAGCTTGCGCAGCCGAGCATGGATTATATGTTGTCCACCATAAATATGTCGCTTCTAACCAGGCTTGGAATGCTCCTGATTGTATATCGCTAAAAGTTACTACCATAGATCTATTATAATAAGCTACAATAGTTGAACCCGTTATGGGTATTATATACACCTTAGTCTCTCCAGTACACTTATCATAATAAGTCTGTGTTACCGTCTGACTATAAGTTATTGTACTTACAAAAAAGAATAATATGTATATTAATTTTTTCAATCTAGTTAGTGAATATTTGTTTTTGTATCATTCGCTTAACCACTTTGGCTGTAGCGCTTTCTAAAGCTTTCTTTGTTGATGTACCAATACTGGATTGATTAAATTTAACCTCGTCAACGTTATCGTTATTCATAAGAGTAAGTTCTCTTGTTGTAACCGCTTTACCAAGCCCAGATCCAGACATATAAGTTCCAGATTGTGCGTCTACCATTTTAACTTGTAGACCTAATCTTGTAACTAGCTTATTCTTTACACCATCTTTTAGATTGATTGTTTCATCTTCTGAAATAGAAAAGTCATATACCTCAATATAACAAAAGTACTTAGCTAATACAATATTACCTTTTAATTCTATCTTCTCTGTTGATATACCTTTCTGAGAAGCCTTATATTGTGTGATCATTCTTTGTTTAATATCACTCTTAGTTTCAACAAATTCAAATCTGAATGTTTCCTCTAAGTATGCTACAACAATATTAGTAAGACCAAGTCCTACTCTATAATCACTCAATTCTGGATATTGTTCCAAAATTTCTTTCGATACTCCAATATCTAGTAAAGCAATCGGTATAGGCTTCCCATTATATTCAGGTAAAGCATAGATAGATTCTTTTCCTTCAAAGCCTGCTTGATAGTCTTCTGTAACAGTTTTACCTATTACTTGAGCGCTAGCAACGCTTGTTATAAGGAACAATATACTACCAAGGATCTTCTTCACTTTCTTTCTTTTTTTCTGGCGCTGGTTTAGCAGGTACTTCTTTTTCTTTGATAATAACTGTTTTGCCAGCTGGAGCAACTGATTGCTTTTGTTGGTTTGTATTTGTAATGTTAATTACCGGAGCAGGAGCTGCAACTTCTGTTTTAGCTTCTTCTTTATCTTCTCCATTTAATTTTGTTGTAATGAAACCACCTACAGCTACCGTGATAGTACCTACAAGCCCCATTATAATGTTTTTCATTGAGTTTCCGCCTTGTTCTTCGCTCATAATAAATTAATTACGGTTTTACCTATTTGTTTGTTGTTTGAATTATATAAATGAAGCTCGTATGAACTTCTTGGCAATGCTTTTGTATATACTTTAAGTATGTTATCACCTTCTTTAGCATCAACTGTTTCTGATGATACCACTTTACCAGCAATATCTACAATCTTAATTGTTACTTTATCTGCCGCATCCAATCTAACATTCATCTTTGCTTCGTTTGTAACAAAGTTTGATTCTAGTTTAATACCAACAGAATTCAATCCTAATTCCATAGGGACTGATGACTTTGCAACTACAGCCGGCTCTTCTACTTCAGAACAAGCAAATACAATACCGAATACAGTCACGGCTATAAATGTTCTATTCATTGTTATTTTATATTTAAAATTACTTTATTAGCTTTTGCATCTACCGCTTCGGCAAAATAAGTAAATATAAGCCCTGACGTATTTGTTAATGTTGTTTTTGGTGTGAAGATCAATTTATATGGAGATCCTGGTTTAATAGTTGCTGCTCCTGTTTTATCCATTGATCCAAATGTTACGATGTTTTCTTTGTGAATTGAAAAGTTCGTCATTGTATTACCCGTTTCAAAAGTAACGTCATCTAACTTTAATTTACTGTCATCATAACCAATTTTATATTCTGCTCCAACCAATCCGGTAGCATTTAAACCAATAGTAACAATTACTTTACCGTTAACTAATGCTGTTGATATTGATGTATCAGCGGATGAGGTTACTTGAGTTACAGTACTAGAAGTACTAAATCCTTTGCTAGTAGTGCTAGTGGTTGATAATGGTGATGAGTGTGAGAAGTCCAAATCACCTGCCCAAGCATACGATAAATTGTATGTTTCATTATCTAATATCGGTGTAATATTGTTTGGTCCTGATATGCTAGAAAATGTAGCAGTAGGCCCTGATAAAAATTTAGTTGGTTTAGTCTGATCAGTTGTTGGGATTAATAGTCACTGCACAGATGATAGATCTACACCCATCACAACAGCAAATAGATAATAAGCATCTTGACTGTCAAAAGATTGATCCTGCGTTACATTCGCAATCCTTTCTTCTAATAAAGTAGAGAAATATGGATTTGTATTATTAATACCTCGATCAGTTAACGCTTTGAATGCCTTATAAGCATCGGTAACAGTAATTATGTTTGGCGGTACATTTTGCCCCCAAGCAGGATTAACCATTACCATATATTGTTTATTTTTCTCTAGCTTATCTGTTAAGAATTCTCCTGAAGAATCTAACGGACCTACAACGACAGGTGTTGGGTTTGTTGTCCAATCAACAAGACCTTGTTCGTTAGTAGCCATTACTTGTATATTATGTTTAGTAATATCATAACCTTCAGGGAATGCTACCTTAAACTTTACACTAGATACAAGTCTTGATACGCTGTTCAAATCAAGCCATAATACAGTAGATCCTATGTTAGGTATAGCTTGCCCATTTCTACTTGTCCCGTAAGCCGAATGCAGCTTGTGGATCTGTTGGAATCCTACATTGTCTTTAATCTTATATTTCTGTGAAGCTATAATACCAGCTATTGGGCCGTCAGTTCTTTGTATAGATATTTGAGCAACGTTCCAATCTTGATTCTGAGAATAACTCATACCGTATCTGTATTGGTCATATAGAGCTCCTACAGCGGTTGTTTGGTTATAGTTATAAGTATAGTTATTCCACTGATAATATGATGTCTGTGTGGAATTACCTTGCTTAAAAACCGTAGATTCTGGAACCAATTCCAAATGCTTATTTGAATAATGATACCTAAACCATAAATAGTTTACGTCTAATCCCTGGCTATCTACAACATAATGCAATGTTATAATATCCCCAACATTATATGGACCACCTTCCGCGACAACTTGATCAATTATTACTTGTCCAAATGATAGCATAGGTAGCAATAGCAATAACGCTAATAGTTTCTTCATAATTTTAATTTGTCAATTAACTGTTCGCACACTTTCTTTAGTGCTGATGAAACATTTGTTTGTGAAAATTTTCCGCCTTTGTCAATTATTAATGTAGCTGTAGATACTTCTTTAGCTTGTCCTTTTGAAACAATTGCTTTAGCTTCTTTGCCATCAACTAATAATCTGCCTTTTGCTATTATCTCAGTAACCTCTGTGTTATTTGCGTACAATGCTAATTGCATATTTGTACTTTTAACATCAAAGTATAATATGTCTACCTCCAATACATTTTTAGCATTCTTTAGTAAATCATAACCTTTTTCTTGCAATACCTCTTCAAGTATATTTTTTACACCAAAAGCAAGATCTCTGTTTCCAGATAGAGGGCCTATCTCTATTTTATTATAGATAGACCCAATCTGTACTTCCTGTGCAATAGATACTGAAGATATTAATATGATAACTAATAGTAGTACCCAATTACGCATTATTCCTCCGTATCCTTGTTTTCTTTATTACCAAAAGCTGTACCAGCCATTGAAATACCAAAAGAAACTGATGTTAGAATAAGAAATCCGTCAAAGATGAATTCTTTAATTACAAGTTCTTGACCTAAGATACCAGTTACAACATCTGCAATTAATGTGAATATCATTGCAAAGAATGATACTACACCTACAAATGATTTTTCATTGATGTCATTGTTGTCTGATACTAAATCTTTCCAAAATCCCATAGTTTTTGTTTTTTAATTGTTATTATTTACCCTGACCTACGTTCAGTTTCTTGTAATTCTTTGATCCTTTGGACAAAGACGTTTTTGACTTAGCGTGAATGCCAGGTCTGCTTATTTTTTTCTTCTCTAATTTAATAGACTCGTTTTTAGCTTTTGCCATTAGTTTAAACTTAGTTTATTTTATATAATACATTGAACAGGTGACCCAACAAATGCAGAACCGTTCCAGTTCCTAGCTCTTGCTCCGTCAGAATACCATGCGGATAGCCCAGGCAATAGATCCGAGCATCTCCTATACATTAACGTGGCTCCCAATAATGTATCGCTATTTGCGGCCACACTTATATATATTCCTGAGTTAGCATTATTACATGCTACTCCAGATGATGTTCCCCTAGCTACCTCTGGCAAGAAAAAGCATGATGAAGGAGCCGCTGCATTATGATTGTATGAATACCATTCCGATATTGCTGCTGGATCACTGGAACTTGGTCTACTGGCGCTATTTTGATTTATAGCACCATAGCCACCATCTTCTGCAGAGTTTATTGATATTTGGGCTGTTCTCGACCTGCCAAGTTCAACATTAATATCACCCATTGACATTGTCGCGTATGCTGCTGGTAAAGTCATATTATCCTTCTGTAGTTTCTACTTCTTCTTCAGCCGTAACTTCCGGAGCAATAACTTCTGGCTCAATAACAGGGGGTGTTGGAGACACATAATCACCAGTTATTGTTAAATTAAGTTTACCAGCAATCCAGTCCCAAGCAAAAGTATCCGCTTCCCATTGAGCGTATTCATCACCAGACATCGTCAAATTACCTTTAGCCACTTCAAGCCCAGAATATCCGTTTTCGTCTTGAGACATTAATTGGTAATAGAATGTGGCAGAGCTTCCTAAGCAAACGTTTATTGCGTACGCATTAAGAATACTTGCTTCTTTTGTTTCTCCGTTACTCCAAATTGCTACTGATTCAATAGTTTTCATGTTTATTTATTTATTAATTTATTGACTAATTTTTTTAACTCTTCTATTTGTGTTTGTTGTTCTTTTATTGCCTCAATTAAGACACCCGTTATATTACCATAAGAAACACCATACTCGTCAACATCTTCAGCATAAGTAACAACCTCTGGTAATACTTCCTGTATTTCCTGAGCAATTACTCCGACTTGTCGTTTCTTAGACTCATCATCTATTCTATTATAGTATACACCTCTTAGTTTATTAACTTTATCTAAAGCGCTGTCTACGGTAACTATATTTTCTTTTTTTCTTCTGTCAGAGTAAGCAACAATGTCGCCTTCAGCATATAATGACCCGCCTACATAAGCTCTATACGAACTAGAAGTTGTAGATGTGCTTATTGCGGTACAGTTATTACCAACGTGGTGATACAAATACCATCTTCCGTTAGATTGTCTATATATACCACCATTACCTGCGCTATCGTACATAAAGCCGTTTACGCCGCTGTAGTCATCGTAAATACCACCATACGAACTTCTGCTTCCTCTTAAAGCAATTTGTCCGTAAGAGTTTATATCATTTGCATGTATATGAGCACCGTTATTATTTGGCCAATACAATCCATAAGCACCATTAAATTGCATCCAAGTATTAGTCTGATAATAACTAGTTCCGGATTTATTCGGTGCATCCATGTTATAATTTGTCCAAAATTCGTACATAGAACCATAAGATGTAGATCCAGTCTGCTGTGCACTTATATACATTCGCGGAGAACTATTCCTTTGTGTATGCAATGCACACATCCACGGGACGTCTCCTCCAGCATACCCATTAATCCACACTGTATCCGTCCAATATCCATTAGCAGCCGTCATAGCTACTTTTAGCCCAATGCCGCTATTGAAATAAGTTTGAGGATTTAGTTGCTGTCCACCAACGTAAGCAGTAGGTAAATATCCAGCTGAACTTGCACTGCTAGCTGATCCAGCACTATCTGCATAATCAGCTCTATAAGCAGAGTTAACCAATACAGCTGTTGCTGCAGTTCTACCAACACCCCAGCCGCCTAAGTGGAAATAAGCTCCAGTGTTATTTTCTATCATACCGTCAGCAGAAGCCAGAGCGCCTATTGTTAATTGATTTCCGACAGTTAGGTTATTTGCAAAGTAACCATTTCCAGTTGATAATCCTATAAAAGCTTTTACAGTATTAGTACCGCCACCAATAAATCCAATTGAATTTCCTTCTAAACCGCCGACAGCAGAATCTATTTGTCTGTGGTATATACCCCAGTTACTGCCAGTATCCGCACTATCCAAATAAAGCCACGAATCTCTATCGTTAGACTGGCTATATAAGAATACATTCGATGATGGGTTAACTGTTGTATAATTATTTAATACTAAACTATTAGTGCCTCTATATCTATCGGCAAGCACTGTTCCTAATACATCAAAATTACCGCGCAAATATCCGCCGCCATAACTTCCTTGGTTTACTTGGAATGTGGTTGATAATGTAACATTGCTATTACCTTGATAAACATCTTCATCTATAACTCTAAACACATACCCATTATCTCCCGCTCCATAAACAGATACTCCTTCATTATCTACAACTAACCCACCTGTATCTCCGTCATTAACGTCAATCCAAAAAGCATTAGTTGACCCAGTAAATGGAAATCCTAATGTTGGCGTTGTATTTCCACCCCATCTTAATTTTGCATTACCTATATTTAGACCCCCGTCGAAAGTTGATAAAGTGCTTGTAGAAGCGCCTCTACCAGTTACTGTAGATAGGGTATCTGAACTAGAAGAAGTTACTGTCCAGCTTCTATTTGCTGATAAATCATACGATGTGCCATTAATAGTTATTGTTCTTGATGTTGGCACAGTATAAGACCCGACATTTGCAGAGGTAACAATTGTTTGCCAAGATCCTTTTCCACCACCTGTAGCAGGTCTTAAATAAAACTGACTTGTTAAACTATCATTACATGCTAGATCAAATCCAGCAGCATTTCCAACTCCATTGTATGATGTATGCAGTACAAAGTTAACACTTGTTGCGTTAGGTATATTACCAGTACCAACTGTGTAAAATCCGCTTTTTAAAGCAGCGTTTAAAGTAGCGTCTGTTATACCTGTAGTTCCAGTGGAATTTTCACCGTATATAAACCTGTTTGAATCTATACCGTCAAATAAGTCAGAGTCCGCTGCTTTTGCACTTATTCCTAAATACAATCCAGCGTGATTACCCCAACCATAAGCAGTATTCCAGTTTGACTTCTCAGTAGTAGTTATTGACTTAACATGAGAAGGAACCGTTGGATCCGTTTCTGTATATGAAGTTAAATAACCAACAGTCGCGTGGTTGCCCCATGTATAAGCCGTGTCCCAATTTGACACATTGGTTGCTGTAATTGCTTTAACGTGTGAAGGTACCGTTGGATCCGTCTCTGTATATGACGATATGTATCCATTAGGGTTTGTAGAGTTATAAGGCGTGTATCCTAACGCTGTTGTAACATCTGTAGATGAAAGCGTTATTGCGCCAGTTCTTGTATTGAATGAGGTAACGCCTCCGGTTACCGTAGAAGATATGGAACCACCGCTTATGGTAATACCAGATCCAGCAGTAACTACACTTCCGTCTGCTGCTAGTATTTGAGAGGATGTTCCTCCTGCTTTTACAAACGAATTTGCAGTCATCGCATTTGATACTCTAGCCGTACCATTAACATCTAACTTGTAACCATTATCTGTTAATGTTCCAATACCTACATTAGTACCGTATATCGTTACTGCTTCTGTTATATTACCTAGATTTCTATTTAATCCCATATTATTTGTTTATTTTAAAATCCTTGCATTTTTGTGGCTCTAACAGATATAGTCCCTGTCGTAGATGAAAAATTCACAAATTTAACTTCTATTCCGGAAGCTCCACCATATCCAGCTCTTGACCTAAATGTCATTAAGGCTCCAACCCCAGTGTGAGTAGACATCATAGGTGTAAATTCATTATCTACACCACCACCATTTGTATTCACTGGACTATGCAGAAAAGAGCATGCTACCTCGTACGGCTGACCCGATCCGTTGTGCGTCCACCAAACAGATATTATATAAGTGCTATACCCGAGTAATGTTCCTGTTGGTATAAGTGTTTGAAATGCTGACCATCCCGAGTTTGTTGAAATGGAAGCATTGTGATTTCCGGACATGTTAAACGCGGTAGCTTTTATACTTCCATTTACATTTAGTTTATCTCCAGAATCTGTTTGGGTTCCTACAAGCACATTGCCAGATTGCGAGATTATAAATCTATAAGAAGATGTATCGTTATTATATATATAAAACGCATTAGCTGGGTTATTTGCCGAACCCCTAGCCCCAACTTCCCAATCATATCCGCTTGTAGAAAAAACAAGTGTAGATCTACTAGCAGCATCTGTTGATCTTATTTGAACAATATCATCAGCACCTTCTATTTGTAACTTAGGACCTAAATTAGACGTACTGCCTATTAATACACTACCGCCTCGTGGTTGTAAAGATAATTTCTTTGTACTAAAAGATGTATTCTTACCAGCTGTTTGTATTACCCCGCAGTCAACAGTATCATCAGCTCCTAATAATAACTCAGTATAAGCATTTGTAGCGTTTGATTGTAATGCTATCCCATAACTTGACTCGGTAGCGTTTGAAGTGTTTTTTAGTATTGTTAGCTTACCATTGTCGGGTGCATTAGTAGCAATACCTATATTACCAGATCCATCAGCAGCTATATATTTACTTAACCATCCTAGGTTTTTAGTTAATCCCATATTATTTGTTTTTCTAGTTTAATTCAACTTCCTGTGCGGAAATGGATTCGGCTGCCGTGCTAACCCATTGATTTTCAAAAGCAAGCATTACAATTTCATCTTTACTTCCTGGAATTTGTATATTACCTTCCAAACATTTTTCAACGCATATTTTAACTATATCGTCAATAGCGGTACGACATCTTTCGTGCACCGCATTATCTATCCAATCTTGTTGGGACATAGCAACATGAGATAGTGCTTTATCCTCCGCTTCTGAAATTGTTATTGTATATTGTATTGACATATTTATTTTTTTTATTAATTATCCTACTAAATATCCACCAAACCTAACAACAGTATTTGATGTTTCCGATATATTAAAACTTCCTGGCGGACTATCAAAATAGAAATCAATATAGTCATTAGCAGCGCAATTTATAATAACTGGCCTAGTTTCTATATTCATATAACTACCAGCACTAATAACTGAACCGCCAACATAATACCTTAATATTATAGCTCCATTTCTTCTTATGTTTAAATTTGTTCCAGCAGTAGCACCAGTAGCCTCAGTTCTTATACTTGAAAATAACATATATTTACCAGCAACTGGAACTGTTATTCTTCCATTAGAACCATTTAAACTAACTCCTCCTTGAATAAAACAGTCATTACCGCTAGATTGATTCCAATAAATCACGGTTGGCGAATTAGCGACTACGTTTTGAACAGAGCTTAATCCAACAGACCAAGCTGGTTGGTATGGTTTTGTAATTGCTCCAGATGATGTAATCTGCATTCTTTCAGTACCATTAGTACCAAACCTAATACCATAAGCTCCCTGTGTATATACAAATCCACCTAATCCTAAATCACTACCTACCCTAAAAGTTTTTGATCCATTCTCTTGCCATTCGGTAAATGATCCACTAGTTCCGTTTATTGTATGTATAATGTAATTTGATATAGCTGTCGGATTTCCAGTGCCAAGACCTAAATTACCCCCACCTGTTAATCGCATATATTCCGTATATGTCAAATTTGTTGGGTCAGACTGGTATGATTGTGTGTTTGTGGCTGTTTCAAAAGTAAAGCACGCTCTACCTGTGGCATCGTATCTACTCCATATCCTATTGGCCCCTTGAGTAGACCCAGTATCTGATGATAACGTAATGTTTGATCCGTAATATGGAGCTCCTTGACCGCTTATAGCTATTGGTATAGAATTAGGAGGATAAAATAAAGTATTACCGTTTTCGGTTACTCTAATTTTTGCAGTCTCTGTATTACCGTTTCTTTTTGTTGAAAAAACCAATTGGCCACCTGTTCCTGTAGAAGCCTCAGCTTTAATGCTACCCCAAACATCCGCATTACCTGTTGAAAAGAATTCTTGAGTTGGGGTGGTGCTTGATATTCTAAAAGTTCCACTAATCCTACTTGTTCCATTTACATCAAGTTTGTAACCAGCATCAGCCGCGGAAGACCCTATAAATACATTACCGCCACCAAATACCTTTAAACGTTCTGAACCATTTGTTGTAATAGACATAGCTGTTAATCCACTAGTAGCAATATTGTTATTGTCAAATAACATACTGCCAGCGTACATACCTCCAGCTACATTAAATTTAGTTATATATGTAGGCGATCCAACACTTACACTAGTTCCATTATCATATATCTGACTATCTCCTAAAGAAGCAACACCTGTAAACTTAGCTACTTTATTAGCAGTACCAACAGCACCACTAACTTGATTAACATAACTGATCACCGAAATACTTTCACCAGCAGCACACGTGAACCCTAATACAATAGAAGTTCCATCTGTTGCTGTAAATTCGCTAGGGTTTAACTTTGCTCCATTATAAAATACATCAACTTGACCAACCGCATAGTTTACACTGAATGTAGTTTGTCCTGATGTTGTTGTAAATATTGTTTCGTTTCTAATCGATGTTGTAGTAAATGCAGAAACGTATTTAACTATGCTTATTTGAGCGTTTAACGTTGCAGCATTAACTAATACTACAGAAGTGCCGTTTGTTGCTATAAACTCGTCTGGATATAGCTTAGAGCCGTTGTAATAAACCTCTATCTGTCCAATCTCGTATGGTGTTGAAAAAGCAGTCTGTCCTGCTGTAGCTATAAAGTTTACTTCTATTCTAGAATTAAGTGCGCTAGACAAAGAACCATCACCTTTTACATATTGTGCATTTGTTCCGCCCAGTACAGTGCCTATGGATTTATTCTCCCATAAGCCAGTTGAACTATTGTATGCTAATAATTGATTGTTTTGTGTGCCAGTTAATAGTACATTATGAAGCTCTTCTAATTCAAATCCATTTTGTACTTTAACGAAGATCTCTCCGTTGTTAGCATTAACTCTTGTTACAATACCTATGAATACTAAATGATTTGGAGCGTAAGGTTTATTAACCAATCCATAAATAAGATTACCACCCGTGCCAAGCCATACTGGATCACCAGCATTAGCTCCTATTGTATTTAAGCCAGCAAGTAAACCTTCTGTAATTACATCTGCAAATCCATTAGCGCTAACAGTAGCATTAAGCAATCCCATTGTTTTAGAAGATGTTCCTTCAGAAGCATTAGACGCTAATCCAACAATCATATTTGTACCGTCAGCACCTGTAACATATACTGCTTGACCTTTATTTATAGCAACACCAGCCTTAACTTGATGTTGTACGTGGCTGGCTGTGCCGCTAGTAATTCCAAGATCAGAAACTAATTCTGCCCCGGTTCTATATTTCACAGTTCCACCATCAGACACCAAAAATTTATCGGTGTCCGTAGTGGCGTTAGCTATCTGTGATGCGGTTAATGAGCCGTCTATCTCAACGGAGGTTTTTATTTTTTGACTCATATTGAGATTTTATTTAATTATCCTATTTTACTTACAAGTACTCTAATGGTACCTGCTCCTGGCGCTGTATTAAATGATACTTGAATTGAATTTACATCATAACGCAATACATCTGCAATTATAGTTTCGCCTGTAGTGGTATCATATAATTGTACAAAAACGTCTGTTGTGTTTAATCCGTGATTCACAAAAGATGTAGTTGAACTACCAATTGTTGTAGCGTATGAGGTTGGACCAGATACGTAAGCAATAGGGTAATATTGCCCAGTACTAACCTCTATAACCCATTCCCCTTGCGCTTCATCCCAAATTAAAGATCTATTATCAGACGTACCTCTATTAATTTCAATACCTGCATTAGTGGTTGGAGCACCGACAAGGTTGCTGTTAAGCAAGATTACGTTATCAGCAAGGTTGATGGTTTCTGTATTGATTGTAGTAACTGTACCATTAACTGTCATGTCACCGTCAACTATAATACTACCATGTACTGTCAAGTCATTAGCGATTGTAACATCATTAGGTAATCCAACAGTGAATGTTTTATTAGATAAAGAAACTTCAACCTCATTAGCTGTGCCTATGATCTCTACAATATCACCATTTGCAATCTGCGTAGATGTATTATAAAAGTCGCTTATGAAGAATGAATAGATACCACTAACAGGAGACCAAGTATTATCACCTCTTAAGTACTTCGTAGCATCCGGCGTTCCAGTAGCAGACAAAGAAGCTTGTAACACTGGGTCAGCATTAGTATTCGTATTTATAATATCAATGAACGTGCTGCCCATACCTCCAACTGAGTACACTAAATCAAGGCCCTGAATATATCCATAAACAGTGCTTCCAAGGACCAGCGCATTGTCCATAGCATTAACACCACCAACTAAAGCTGATATTATAGGGTCTGATGGAGTACCGCCAATAGATATTGTATCTGGTGTTCCAGATGAAATAGAGTTTACCGCGCCAACGGTAACCCATCCAGCGCTACCATAAATTTTAAGCTTATCATCCATCGTGTTGAAATACACCTGTCCTAACTGAGGAGTTAATCCCGTAGGAGCCGATGTTAAAGGATGGATAGACGCATATTGCAATTCGTTCGTTCTAAGGTCTAAGCTAGTTAAATATTTTACTGCCATTGTTTTTTAGTTTATAAAAGCTTTGCCTGAAAATGCGCCGCTAAAGGTTATAGTTAAGTTGTTTGTATCATTATAATGTATATCTCCATATACTACGTTTCCGCCTGAATCAGCTACTGTTGCCGATGCAAATTTATCCAAATTGTGTTGTACATTCCAAACTGATGACGCCACATTTTGATTGTGCACATAGTTCTTATCGTCATTAGGAAATGGATTAAATACCGCCATATCATATATAGCGTCCATAACCAAGCTACCACTACCACCTAGATATTCAACATCCAAGAAATGAAAACCAGGTACAGTATCATTCGTATACCCAACAATCTTGTAATGTCCAAAGAAGCTAAGTTCTTTCTGTTCTGCAAGCAATACATCCGATCCTACTAGGTATTCAACGAACTCTACTACTCTTTGCTTAGATAGATCAGCATTAGCTATTCTAAATCTCGTAACACTATTAAACGGAGTTCCGTTCCCACCCATATTCTGAAAGGATATAGTTCCTTGCAGCGGTGTGGTTGTAACGAACTTCCAAGTCATTTGCCCAGCAATAGATATTTTACCACGTTTGTTTAGGTAATCTGCTACTGACTGTGCTGTGAAGTTTACGGTCTGTCTATTCTCGGCTCTAGTACCTAAGAAGACATCATTGTCCTTTATGTCTAGATCCCTTCTATAAGCATTACCTATTGCCATTATTTAGTTATTTTATATTTCTTGCCAGATTCGGCTTTTGTTCCTTTACCATCGTTACCACGATTCTGTTTAGGAGATTCCCATCTCTTATCTTTGTGGTCCCAATCCTTACCGTTACCAGCAGGATCTTTACGATGCATTCTTTGAGCGTGAGCTTTTTTATCTTTACGCTCCTTTGTTTTAGCAAAAGCTAGATCTCTCTCAGCTTTCTTTTTCTTTGCTTCAGGTGATAATTTCTGCGGCATATTATTTCTTTTTAGATTTAAGTTTCTTCTCTTGCGCCAACATAGTAAACGTCTTATTACATATACCTTATATACTCACGCATAAACGCTCCATTTTACCTCATAAACGCATAGTCAAAAACAGTGACATTAGCCTACTACTATATATCTTAATTAGCTAACGTCGCAGTTCCGTAAGGAAAAATTTTTTTTTTAAAAAATATATATAATAGGGGAATGGAAATGTAAGTACATTGCATATATATAAGTAAGGGGTTATATAGCTATTTTCAGCGAGCTACCCTAAAAGGGAAATCAGTTTTGTTTTGCCCAGTCCCCCGTTACGTTTGCATTGGTTTTGTATGGTTTCGGGTTTCGGTCGGGATCGTGGTGTACAGTTCAGAGTTATGGTTTGGAGTAATGCATGCGGAGCGTAGCGCAGCAGCGCGTATAGCATACAAGCCGGATACGTGGTGTCTACGATAATATATATGTAACAAGTAAATGTAAACGATATGATACGAGTAAATGATTTACCGAGACAGGTTAGACTGGACCTGATAGAAGAAGCAAGATGGCAACACGGAGCTGAGTATGTTAACGACTGTGTACGTGACAACGTATTCATCGCAGAGATCTGTAACTGGGCTATGACACGTCAGGGTTACGATTACTGGCAATGGATCGATAAAGGTTTATTCGTACAAATGAATTAACAACGCGGAGCGCGGAGGCGCGCGAAGCGTGTATAGCAACGCGTATAGCAAGCAAACTCAATACGTAGTGTATTTGATAATAATAATGTAAGTAACAAATAATAATAACTTAAATAAATAATCAATATGCAAATTACTTTAAAATTCAATCAAAACTTTAAAAAAGAATTATATCAAAAAATACTTAATTCAAACAAATTAAAATTTACAATAAGAATGTACAAAGATCAATTGTATATCGATAGTCAAGACTTAGAATATATTGACAAAGTATTTGATAGAAGTTGTTTAAAATACAAGATTAAATAACTTTACAAACTTAATACGACTAGTATTTGATAATAATAATGTAACTAATAAATAAATAACTTTAAAACTTAATATCATGACAAATCAAGAATTATTACAACAAGCAATTGCAAAATTATCTAAAGAAGAATTAATGGCAATTTATCCACCAATTGAAAGAGCTAACTTTGTAGTACGCAAATCATGGTTAGGCCGTAATCAAACGATCACATTCATTAATAACAAGAATCAACGTGTAACATACAACCACGATGAAGTATTGAATGTAATGCTACCTAAGTTATCAATCATGCCATGTTGGATCAAACGTCAATATTGGTCGCAATCAACCGATATGCCGGCAAATGTACGATCATTAGCAACAATCGAACAACTTCCAAGCAATGATGAAATGATTGAAGCATTTGGTGAAGAGTTTATGGAATCCACCAACAAAGGTGAATTAGTAGAGTACGAGGTTGAATAATCTCGTGCTATACACAAGCTGAGCACGCAGTACTATTGATAATATTAATGTAACTAAATAAAACAAATATGATGACTTACGAAGACAAATTACACAAACTATCATTATTCTTTATGTGTCAGTTCCCTGATCTACCAGTATTATCACTGGATGAGTTCCTGATGGAATACAGAGAAGAATTGACAGACGAACAATACGAACTAGGAACTTACATACTAACTTTATTTGAATAATATGAGTGATCAACACAAAGAACTACTAATCGAAGGTTTATGCATTGGATTAGTGATTGGCATCGTAATTGGATGGCTAATCTTCGGATAATTACATAAAAAAAGTGCGACGTTAGCCTACTACATTACTTAATTAATAGCCTAATGTCACACTTTTATACGGATCTTATGTTGCACCGGAACACGGTGTATAGCATCCCTATACAATTTAGTGAAATCTTGGGTAATTTAAGCAATTTTACCTAAATAACAGTGTATAGCAACGCGTATAGCACCCGGGCAAGCCGAACACGACTCTTATTTGATAATATAAGTGTAACAAATAATAAATTATACTACTATGAATGAATTTTCCGAATGTTGTAGTGCTTCAAGGCACCATATTTTTGATGAATTGTGCTCCGAATGCTTAGATCACGCCGAATTTGTTGATTATGATGAAGATGAGGAGTAAAGAGATACTTCGTTATAACTATAACACTATTTTATCTTATAAATAATTAACAACCCTTACAAAACAAA
>ERZ1034365.329-NODE-329-length-26551-cov-3.174095_pt1 | contig 26551 bp, 24 predicted proteins | sample MGYA00520615_ERZ1034365 | MGnify/ENA primary metagenome ERZ1034365 (study PRJEB33736, sample SAMEA104284505) | Azolla filiculoides | biome: Urban; feature: Water surface; material: Ditch water | place: Netherlands | collected 2015-10-28 | depth 0-0.1 m ...
GAGGTGTTAAAAGAACAAGAGATTGCTTCAGAAGCTTTAGCCAACGCTAGGGCTGATAAGTTACTTGCTCAAGAAGAGGTTTGGATACGCAAAGGTGTTGAAGCGCGTAGAACACGAAGCGTTGGCCGTATTGCTCGTTTGGAAAAACTAAGAGAAATTCGAGCTGAGCGTCGCGATGCGATGGGTCAAATTAAATTGGCAGTTTCTTCAGGTGATCGTAGTGGGAAGATCGTGGCTGATTTAGAAAATGTCAGCAAATCATACGATCGCCCGATTGTTAAAGATTTCACAGCCACTATATTGCGTGGTGATAAGGTGGGATTGTTAGGTCCCAACGGCGCAGGCAAGACAACCTTATTGAAGTTAATACTAGGAACAATTCAACCTGATACCGGCACTGCAACAATGGGTTCACGCATTGAGATTGCCTACTTTGATCAGATGCGCGAAGGCTTAGATCTCAATGCCACCTTAGAAGACTACATTAGCCCCGGTAGTGAGTGGATTGAAATTAATGGAAATCGTAAGCACGTTAAAAGTTACTTAAATGATTTTTTGTTTGCGCCTGAGCGTGCGGCTTCACCAGTTTTAACCCTATCAGGTGGTGAAAGAAATCGACTTCTGCTGGCTAGACTATTTGCAAGACCTGCGAACGTTCTTGTTCTTGATGAGCCAACCAATGATTTGGATATTGATACTCTTGAATTGTTAGAGCAGTTATTGCAGGATTACAAGGGAACAGTATTTTTGGTTAGTCATGACCGCGCATTTTTAGATAACGTTGTGACAAGTATTATTGCCTACGAGGGTGATGGCTACTGGCGTGAGTATGAGGGTGGTTATGAAGACTGGAAAATTCAAAAAAAGAGAACTGAAGAGTTTCGAGCAGCTCAATCCACAACTCCAGTCACTTCATCAGAAGCAAGTAAGCCAACGGCTAATAAAGATGTGGCCCCAGTAAAGGCTAAATCAACGATTCAAAAGCTCAACAGTAAAGAGCGTCAGGAGTTGGAAGATATCCCATCAAAGATTGATGCCCTAGAAGTTGAGCAAGCTCAAATTGGCCTTAGTTTGGGAGATGGTGATCTTTATAAGAGCAACCCAGACCAGGTGATTAAGTTTCAAGAGCGCCTAAAAGCCATTGAGGAACAGTTGACTCAGTTAATGGCGCGCTGGGAAGATCTATTAAAACGTTCTGAATCAGTTTAATTACTTAGCTAAGTAGATCGCGCTTAGGCAAAGCGCGCTACTGGCTAAACCCATCAAAATTAAACTCAAGCGAGTTCTGGCATTTTTTTGAGTAAAGTCATATTGAAACTTTTCGGATTCAATATGCGCAAGTGGCACCCCCATAGCGTCTAGTGTTTGCTCAACACTATCAATCATTTCCGCTGGACCGCAAATATAAAAGTAAGTTTCCTTGCTATTAAAAGAGCCATCCCCTGAAGCATGTAGAACTTTTTCTAAATTACTCGCATTCAATATGCCAGACAAGCCAGTCCACTGACTGTTCGGCTCAGTGACGAGGGGAGCTAGTTGTAAATTTTTAAATAAATCAAAGTTAATCATTTTTCTCACATCAATGATTTGCTCTTGGACTCTATTTCCGTAGATTACTAAAATATTTTTTTCTAAAAATGTAGGATTGCCACTTTCTTGCATGCTTCTTAATAAGCTCATGATGGGGGCAATGCCAGCACCACCGGCAATCATCACTAGATTGCTTTTGTTGGACTCAAAACAGCTGTGTCCAAAATTACCATACGGGCCATCTAAATAAGTCACATCTCCCGCTTTTAGTTGACTAACTTGGTTGGTGAAGTCGCCAACATCTTTGATTAGGAACTGAATAAGTTGCTTATCTTTACTTTTATTGGGTGCAGAACTAATGGAGAAGGGGTTTTCAAAAAGCGGGCGACTACTTTTTAATTTGAGCCATACAAATTGGCCCGCCTCGTAATTGAATCTATTCTTCCCTTGAGGTGAAAGAGTTAGCTCAAAAATTTTATGGGCAACTTCTTTGATAGAAGTCACTTGATAAGCGTTGAATCGTTGAGTGATGGGGCGAACAATGTAAACCCAGGCTAAGCTCAGCAGGGCAATACATAATCCAATTTGCCAATATCTCAACATCACCGTTTCTTGTGAGAATCTGCCAGCGTGAGTGGTGTGATGAAAGCCCAGGACAGCAATGGTGATAGACATGATTGCATGACTCAAGCGCCATTGTTCATATTTAAGTTCTGAGTTGTGTCGTGTGACAGCTAAGCCAACTAAAACCACTAATACTACAAGAGCCAAAAAACCACTGAGTGCTGAGGTGGTATCTAAGCCAAGATGGGTGGCGCTTGGCGCCATATTTGTGAATGAGGGTATTGTTGGGAGTGTATATAAAAGTGGGTGTGCCAGTAAAAATAGGGTGGCTGTTCTTGCAATTAATTGGTGAAGTTGCAAAATCCAATCGACACCTAGAAGCTTTGAAATGATACGAATTCGACCGCTTATCAAAAATTCAAGAAGAATGATGTTAAAGCCTAGTATGGCTAGGCCAGAAGAGAGTTGATCTAAAAACGGGCGGCTTGGTAGTGATAAATGAATGGCGATGCCAAGCGGTATCAGAACGAGGCTTAAATATAGAGCTAGGCTTATTAGGCTGATGAGACTGAATTTCATATTCCTATTATGATTCTTTATATATGTAATTTGTATTACTTATGTAATTTAATTAACTAAATTAATTTGAGATCAATATGAGAACTTTTTTAGCTGCCCCACCTGTATCTGCTTTCGCCATGGTGATGGGCTTGTCAGGTCTATCTTTAGCGTGGACTAAGTTTTCTCATGTTGCTCAATTGGCCTATGCGCAGTACTTTGCTTTAGCGTTTGGCTTGTTGGCTGCAGTGGTTTTTCTTGTGTTGGCATTTGGGTTGGCTCGAAAGCAAATCGAAACCCCAGAAAAACTAATAGAAGAGTGGAATCACCCAGTTAAATCATCTTTTTTTGGAGCTATCTCAGTGGGAGTATGTTTGCTCTCAGCTGTGATTTTTAATTATTCACAGCAAGTGGCAGAGTTTGTTTGGATTTTTGGCGCATCCCTGCATTTACTGGCTATGTTGGCTGTATTAAATGCTTGGGTTCATCGTGATAGCTTGCAAGCCTCGCATGCTTGCCCGGTTTGGTTTATTCCAGCAGTAGGTAATGTGGTAATTCCATTGGCTGGAGTGAAACTGGGTTATCTCGAAACATCTTGGTTCTTCTTTGGAGTTGGCCTTATTTTTTGGTTGGTATTGTTATCCTTGGTCATGTATCGCTTAATGTTCGTGCAACCTGCCTTGCCTGATCGATTGAAGCCAACGATGGCTATTTTCTTGGCACCACCAACGGTTGCATTCTCATCTTGGCTAGCCTTGACCTCACAGTCAGGCAATCAAGCATTGGACTCAACAGGTCATTTATTAATTGCTATTGGTTTTTTCTTTGCATTCTTTTTGCTGACGCAATTTAGAAAGTTTGCGCGACTTCCATTTTTTATGTCATGGTGGGCTTATTCATTCCCATCAGCCTCTTTCACGATAGCCGTATTCAATTACGCCTTATTTACGCCGGCGGCAATTTATATAGCTTATGTTTCTCTGGTATTTACGACCATACTAATTGTTGGTCTATTTGTTAGAACTTTGATGGCTATTCATATGAAGGATCCTCACTGGGTAGATTAATGCCCTCAGCTAGCAGAAGTTCACGCTTCAGACTTGCGCCATTCCCGCTGCTGTAACCACCAATTTTTCCGTCTGATCTAACGACTCGATGACATGGAATAAAAATACAAATAGGGTTGGCACCAATGGCGTTAGCTACAGCTCGAACACTTTGAGGTTTGCCGATGGACTGTGCAATCTCTTGATATGTTCTTAATGAGCCATAAGGAATTGCTTGCAATGCTCGCCAAACACTTTGCTGAAATGATGTCCCTTGAGGATTGAATACAAACTCTGTTGGATTTTTAAATAAGTGGTCCACTGTTTTTTGGCACTGTGGGTCAGCAATAAGGTATGGGTGAGCGGGATAGCGTTTGCCTCCTAAAAATTCCAATCTAAAAACCATATTGCTTTGATATTCAAGTATTGCCCACCCCCATGGGGTAGTGCAGTGACCTGAATGGACTAGCGTTGATTTTTGATGGGTATAAAGAGTTGTATTCATCTGGATAATTTAAGTTGCATTGCCCCTCTATTGGAAGTAGTTATTTGTTGAGAATCATTCTCATGTAAGATCTCAATTGTATTTTCACTCATTTAGCACAAGCCAGCCATTCTCTCCTTTAGCAAGCCAGTGCCTATTTTTATAGGAGAGCGTATGTGCAATCAGATTAATGATATTCGTCAAAGTTTCACTTCTTTGAGGTTGGATAAAAAACTGCGGCATCGTGAAATTGCCCAGTTTCTAAAAATTACAGAAGCAGAATTGCTCGATGCGCATGTGGGTGTTTCAAAGTTGGCAGCAATCAAGTCAACACCTCACCTCGCCAGAGCGGTGCGTTTAAAAAATTCTTGGCCAGAAATTTTGGCTGAAGTGAAACATCTGGGGGAGGTGTTGGCTTTAACTAGAAATGACTACGGGGTTCATGAAAAGGTAGGTATTTATGAGCCCACTTCTGCGCAAGGAGATATTGGGCTTGTGACAGGGGATGTCATTGATCTCCGTTTGTTTTATCGTCAATGGGAGTTTGGTTTTATCTTTGAAGAAGGTAAGGGGGATTCTTTACAGCGCAGTATTCAATTTTTTGATGAATTTGGTACTGCTGTACATAAGATCTTTCTGCTACCGCAAAGTGATCACATCTACTTTGATGAGTTAATCGATAAATTTGCCAGTAGTAACCAAGATTCAGGAATTCATGTTCAGGATAAAACTCAAACGGCTTCTTCTTCGGAACTTTATCCACCTGAAGACTTTTCTTTAGAGAGTTTTAGTAATGATTGGGAAGGGTTACAAGATACGCATGACTTCTTTGATCTACTTAAAAAGCATCGTTTAAATCGACTTCAGGCTATTGAGCTCATTGGTAAACATTACGCTGAACCTCTAAGTAGAGAATCTATGAAAATGATTTTTGAAGCTGCGCAAGAGTCACAATTGCCCCTCATGATTTTTATAGGTAATCGAGGAGCAATTCAGATTCATAGTGGGCCTATTCATCGTTTGATAGAGGCGAAGGGCTGGTTCAATATATTAGATCCGGGATTTAACCTTCACTTAGATATTGAAAAAATAGACCATATCTGGTTGGTTAGGAAGCCCAGTAAAGATGGTGTGATTACATCCATGGAGCTTCTGGATCACTCTGGTGAAATGATTGCATTAGTGTTTGGTAAGAGGGTTCCTGGTCAGCCTGAGATGGCATCTTGGCGAAATCTCATTGAAGATGTTCTTAAAGACCAGGTCAATCAAGAGTTGTGCGTTGTAGATTAACTAGTGAAGTATTCAGCATACTTTTAATAAAAAGCATAAAATAGAAGGACTGATATGCGTATATCGGGGCCGACATGGTTTCGACGTGGATTGCAAAGCATTGAGGGCATACCGAGGACCCGTCATCTCGTAAAACAATGGGAATGTAATAACTGCTAACGACGAACGTTACGCACTAGCAGCTTAATTGCTGCAGCCCCTGAACTGATTCTCTCTTGGGTCAGGTAGTGTAAAAGCTACATCAGGGTCATTTACAAGAGATAAGGTTGCATAGTGTCACGATGTGTAGCTCGAAAATTTAGTGAATCGCTAGTTAGTAACGTGTTGGTCCGTGATTAATTAGTTAAATTAAATGACACAACTAAGTATGTAGAACTCTATGTGGAGGATTTGCGGACGCGGGTTCGATCCCCGCCGGCTCCACCAACAACTAAAAAGCCAACCTTAACCGGTTGGCTTTTTTCATTTACATGATTTTTATAAGTTAATTCTTCAAGCCTATAATTCTTCATAGCACTCATCAATCAAATGGATCTGATTTTGACTTCTCGTCGTCAATGTCTCAAGTGGTTATCCCAGCTTCCGCTCATATGTGGAGGTGGTGCTATTTTTGCCCAATCCCAGCCAACTGTTGCTGCAGCCTCAGATCTTAAGTTTTCACTAGAAGAAGTGGCCCTGCATTTTGAAAAAGACACGGGGCAACAAGTTCGTTTGGTTTTTGGCTCTTCAGGACATTTTTATACCCAAATTAATCAGGGTGCGCCGTTTCATATGCTGATGTCTGCGGATGAAAGTTTCATTTTTAAGCTAAGTGATGCAGGCAAAACAAAAGATCGTGGTCAGATTTATGCGAAGGGTCGAATTGGAATAATTGCGCCCAATCAGTCAACTCTGAAGGCCGATGGACAATTAAAAGATCTTGGACAATCAATCAAAGATGGTCGTCTTCAAAGGTTTGCTATAGCAAACCCTAATCATGCGCCGTATGGAATGCGAGCAAAAGAGGCGCTTGTGAAGGCTGGACTGTGGGAGAGCATCAAGAGTAAGTTGGTCTTTGGTGAAAATATTTCACAAGCGACTCAATTTGCGCTCTCTGGTTCAACCCAGGGGGGCATCATCGCTCAGTCACTTGCCTTATCACCATCGATTGAACGTTTAGGCCATTTTGAGTTGATCCCTGAATCATGGCATCAGCCTTTAATACAACGTATGGCTCTAATGAAAGATGCACCTAAAGTGATAGAAGATTTTTATCGATACATTAGTGAGCCGAAAGCTCAATCAATTATGAGACGCTTTGGTTTTTCTGCGCCTCAACAACAAAGGTCATAGATGGATTGGCAAGCCCTTGGGTTATCTCTTAAGTTAGCAGGTCTCACATTGCTGATTTTGTTACCGCTTGGTATTTGGGTGGGAAGGATGTTGGCCTATTCGAATTTTTCTGGGAAATCTTTTATTGAGGCCCTCATTGTTTTGCCTTTGGTGTTGCCTCCCACAGTTTTGGGGTATTACTTGCTGGTCTCCTTGGGTGGAGCCTCTGGTTTGGGCTCTTGGTTAAAAGAAGTATTAGGCATCCAATTAAGTTTTAGTTTTATGGGCTTATTAGTGGCCTCTATGATTTTTAACATTCCTTTTATTGTTCAGCCCACTCAACGAGCGTTTGATAACGTACCTAAACAACTCATTGATGCGGGAGCGGTGAGCGGCTTGTCTGCTTGGCAAACTTTTTTGTATATAGAGTTGCCATTGGTGTGGCCGGGTGTTTTATCAGCAGCAGTATTAACTTTTGTTCATACTTTGGGTGAGTTTGGTGTGGTCTTGATGATGGGCGGTAATATCCCTGGCGAAACCAAGACGATCGCTATTTCGATTTATGATCGAGTTCAAGCTTTTGACTTTGAATCTGCGGATCGCATGTCTCTATTATTGTTGCTACTTTCCTTAAGTGCTGTCGCTGTCTCATTTTTTGCGGCCGCTAAGATCATGAGGAAACCAAAGAGATGAGTAATGCCTCATTGATCTTCAATATTCATCAATCTCTGCCGATGAAGCTCGAGTGTGCCGCGAATTGTGACGCAGGTGATCTCTTGGCGATTGTTGGAACATCGGGTGCTGGGAAGACTTCAGTTCTGCGTGTACTGGCTGGATTAATGAAGCCAGAATCTGGAAGAATTCAGGTTGGGAACGAGGTTTGGTTTGACTCACAAGAGCATATATTTGTTCCCGCACGGGATCGCCATGTTGGTATGGTGTTTCAAAATTACGCTCTGATGCCGCACTTAGATGCAATACATAATGTGGCGCTATCACTCATGCATTTACCTAAGCATGAAAGACTTATTAAAGCTCAGCAGTGGTTAAATCATGTTCAGCTATCCTCTGATCAGCAAGTGCGCCACCCACATCAATTGTCAGGTGGGCAGCAGCAACGTGTGGCTATTGCGCGAGCCTTAGCTAGAGAGCCTAAATTACTTTTGTTAGATGAGCCATTTTCTGCTGTTGATCAAATGACTCGTCAGGATTTGTATCAATTAATGATTGATATGCGTAAATCCTTGGGCATTCCTATTGTTCTTGTGACGCATGATTTGCGTGAGGCCAGCTTAATGGCCGATCAGCTAGTCGTGATGGATGATGGGGTTGTGCTTCAAGCAGGTTCTCCAGGGATCATTCACGGTTCGCCACGTAATGCTCGTGTGGCTGATTTACTTGGAATTCAGAATCGTTTTCAAGGAGAGTGGTTAGGGCCATCAAGTACCCCAGGATATGGATCATTACGCTGGATTGGAATGTCGTCTACTGATGCCCAACCTGATGGTCCTATTCTTACCGTTAGAGATAAAGGCAAAATTAAAGCTGGTCAACAGGTAAATTGGGTTATTCCTGGTGATGGAATTGAGTTGTGGCACTCTGAAAACCTAAACGCTGCTCAGTTTCAAGCTACAGTTATTCAGGCTCAAGATCTTGGCGAGATAACCATGGCCAAATTGTCTTGTTCAGATTTGCCTGGTTATATTGTGAACGTCACCATGACGGGTAAAAAGAGGGGTCGGATTAAAGAGGGGGAGTCTCTCCCCATCTTCTTAGATCAAAACCTTATTCACGTGATGCCATTCAAGTATTAAGCAAATGAGAAATTTGCTTAGACTCCCAATCTCCAAAGAGATGTGACTTCGGCAGCCCTGGCTCGATAAAGCGGGTCTTGTGTATCCAAGGCTTTTGCATGAGTTGGTCTAACGTCATATCGACCTAATACTTTTAGTCCATTAGACTCAATTAAAGCTAAAAGTTCGGCTCGAGTGCGAAGACCTAAATGCTCAGCTAGGTCAGACAAGATTAACCAACCCTCTCCACCAGGACTTAGATGATCTGCAAGATTTGCAATAAATCCTTTCAGCATTTGGCTTTCTGGATCATAGACAGCATATTCAATCGGTGAGCTTGGGCGTGCAGGAACCCATGGTGGATTACAAACAATTAATGGCGCCTTCCCATCAGGAAACAAATCAGTCTTTAATAATTTGACTTGTTTTTTAATGCCAAGACCTTCAAAGTTTTCTTCAGCACATTCAATAGCTCGATCATCTTGGTCAGTAGCAATAATTTTTTGTACGCCACGTTTTGCAAGAACAGCTGCCAATACACCCGTACCTGTACCAATATCAAATGCCAAAGAGTTCCCAGTCATAGCGGCGGGGAAAGGCGCTTTTTCTAAAAGACCTAAGTACTCAGAGCGAACTGGAGCAAAGACGCCATAGTGCGGATGAATGCGACCATCACCTAGCTCTTTAATAGCATCAATCGCCATACCTTTTTTGCGCCATTCCAAAGAGCCAATAAACCCAAGTAACTCTCTCAGTGATGTCACATAGGGCTCATTGACTTCTCCATAAACTGCTAGGCAAGCTTCTGTGACATCTGGTGAGCGGCGAAGAGGAATGGTGTGATCAGGCTCAAACTGGATTAAGAGCATGCCCAGTGTGCGACTTCTTTGCGATTGTGCTTGGCGATGTAAGTGAAAAATTTCAGACATCGGTTTTGCTAAAGGGATAAGTCCTTCGCCAGGTTTTCTGGCTTTTGATTTGTTGCGAACACTCTTTTTTGAAGGTTTATCTGCCCGTCTCGCAAGTGCTTGTAGTAGCTGTTTGGCATTTTGAAAATCACCACGCCAAATAATGCCAGTGCCTTCGCATGCAAGCGTATAGGCCTCATCCGCAGTGAGTGTGTCATCTGCGATGATCAATTTCTTGGGTACTGGTGAGCCTTTTTCAGATCTCCAGCGGCAAGAGTGGGTTATTTCACCCTCATCCCAAGTAATGAGTGGATAGTCTGTTTCGTGAAGATAAGATTTATACATGATGGCTACCCATCAAAATTTGCGTTGCTAAAATTTCAATTCCTTTGGCAGATAAGTCTGCAGTTTGATAACACGGCGCCTTCTCATAATTCACATAATTGGAATTTTGTGAACGTTTATAAAGTGCGTCGTAATGCTTTTCAAGCAATTCAGAAACCAGTTGGCGCCATTCTTTTTGATGAACTAATGTTTTCCAGTGGTCTAGTCTTTCCTTGCCATGTAACTCTTTTAGAAAGTCGATGGTACTAATCAGATTATCAGGCTGATTGATGAAATAAGGGTAGTCATCTATTAAAAATGCTACTCGTGCATCTGTGGTTGCCTCTATGCGCAAACAAGGACTATTGCGCATCCTGTCTAATAGGGTGTCGGGCACATGGAGAGTTCCAATTTTCCTGCTCTCAGCTTCTACAAATACGATCTTTTCACAGTCCAGCTTTTTAAGCTGAGTGAGTATTTGATTTTCAAAACTTTTTTGGCTGGGCTGAGGTGATTCAGGAAGATTGCCTAATACAGAGCCCTTATGCTGAGCTAAGTTTTCTAAATCTAATACCTGAGCACCTATGGCGGATAACTTTTCCAGCACTTTACTTTTGCCGCTGCCAGTCATCCCGGTAATCACCTGAAATTGAAATTGGGTTGGCAATTCATTGAGCTGACTAACAACATCTTTGCGATAGGACTTATAGCCACCATCAAGAATATGCGCATTCCAACCAATTTGTCTGAAGATGTGAGTCATTGATCCGCTGCGTTTGCCACCTCTCCAGCAGTAAATAAGTGGTTTCCAGTTTTTAGGTTTATCAATGAAATTATTTTCAATGTAGTGAGCCACTCTTTTTGCAATAAAAGCAGCACCTAATTTTTTGGCTTCAAATGAAGACACCTGTTTATACATAGTGCCCACAATGACACGTTCTTCATTTGATAGAACTGGGTAATTGATAGCTCCTGGTATATGATCTTCTGCATACTCATCAGGCGTGCGTACATCAATAACTTCTTCAAAGTCGTGCAGTTGTGTTACGTTCGCTGTTGCTGATGGTTTCATCTAACTTTTATCAATATGACTATTAAATTAACTCAATTCTCCCACGGTGGTGGTTGTGGCTGCAAAATAGCCCCAGGCGTCCTCTCAAAACTTCTTGCTAACTCACCGATGAAAATCATGCCTGAGGCATTGATGGTGGGCATTGAGACTAGTGATGATGCTGCTGTTTATCGCTTAAATGACGAGCAGGCTTTAATTGCAACTACTGACTTTTTCACGCCAATTGTGGATGATCCATTTGATTTTGGTCGTATTGCTGCCACTAATGCTATCTCAGACATTTATGCCATGGGCGGGCGTCCCATTATGGCCTTGGCGATCGTTGGAATGCCCTTAGATAAATTGCCATTAGAAGTCATTGGAAAAATCCTAGCTGGTGGAGAATCTGTTTGTTCTCAGGCCGGCATTCCAATTGCTGGAGGTCATTCAATTGATGTGCTGGAGCCCATCTATGGCCTTGTTGCGATTGGTTTGGTCCATCCTGATCATGTTAAGAAAAATAATGGCGCCAAATTAGGTGACAAGATTATTTTAGGTAAGCCTTTAGGAGTGGGGGTGCTATCGGCAGCCTTAAAGAAAGGTGTCTTAAGTGATTCTGGTTATGCCACCATGATTGAGCACACTACTAAACTTAACACTCCAGGTATTGATCTTGCCAAGATGGCCGGTGTCCATGCGCTAACTGATGTCACTGGATTTGGCTTAGCTGGACATCTATTAGAGATTTGCCGAGGCTCAAAATTAAAAGCCCAGGTCAATTTTGAGCAAATTCCTTTTATTGAAGAAGCGCTTAAATTTGTTCAAGAGGGCACTGCAACTGGAGCTTCGAAGCGCAACTTGGAAGCCTATGGTCATGAGATATCTATCGCTGATAGCAATCTTGACTGGAAGCGGAAGATTGTTTCTGATCCGCAAACCAGTGGCGGACTGTTGGTATCTTGTGCGCCTGAGGATGAATTGATGGTCTTAAAGAAATTCCAAGAGCTTGGCTTTGCTGAAGCTAAAACTATTGGAACTTTTATTGCTGGCGATGCTGGTGTTGATTTTATTGAAGCAGTTTAAGAAAAAATAATCGACTCTAATTCGCTTGGGTGGGCAATGATGAAATCTGCCCCCCACTGAGAGATTGGCTCATCGCAGCCACAGTATCCATAGGCTGCAGCTACTGTTTTCATGCCAGCTGCTTTACCTGCTTCTATATCTCTTAAGTCATCGCCCACATATAAGCAGTCCGCCGGGCTTAAACCACAAATTTCTGCTGCTTTCAAAATAGGAGCAGGGTGTGGTTTTGAAAATGGCGTTGTATCTCCGCTGATATTGGCTTGGCTTCGCTCATCAATACCCATTAATTTCAAAAGTGGATTTGTAAATCGCTCAATCTTGTTGGTAACAATGCCCCAAGCAATCTGTTGATTTTCAAGTTGAGTTAGTAATTCATCAACGCCATCAAACAGGGTGCTATGCACGCAGATATTTTGGGCATAGTTATTGAGGAATTCATCACGCAAGGGCGAAAATTCAGGGTGTTCTGGATCGTAGCCAAATGCGCCTTCGATTAAGCCCCGAGCTCCTGCAGAAGCCTTGGGGCGTAATTGGGCATAGGGAAGCTCTGGTAAGTCTCTGACTCGCCTCAAAAGGTTGGCGGCAGCCACTAAGTCAGGCGCAGTATCTGCAAGTGTTCCATCTAAGTCAAAAAAAACACCCTTAAACAAGGGTGATTTAGTTTTTGTCGTCATCATTTCTTAGTGCAAGCCACTAAATAGTTAACGTCTGTATCTCGACCTAATGAATAGACTTGAGTAATTGGGTTGTAGCTAAGGCCAATGATTTCGTTCATCTCTAGACCAGCTTCTCTTAAAAATTCACCTAGCTCTGATGGTTTGATGAATTTCTTGTAATCGTGAGTACCTTTTGGCAGCATCTGCAAAATATATTCTGCCCCAATGATGGCTAGTAGGTAGGACTTTGGATTGCGGTTCAGTGTGCTGAAGAAAACTTTGCCACCTGGTTTTACTAACTGAGTACATGCCTTAATGATGCTCAATGGATCAGGGACATGCTCAAGCATTTCCATGCAGGTCACAACATCATATTGACCAGCTTCTTTTGCAGCCAAATTTTCAGCGCTGATGTATTCATACTGAACGGCTACACCGCTTTCTAAGCTATGTAAGTCTGCCACTTTCAGGGCTTTCTCAGATAGATCAATACCTTTAGCTTGTGCCCCAGCTTTGGCCATTGATTCTGTGAGGATGCCTCCACCGCAACCAACGTCTAAAACTTTTTTGCCTGAGATCTCAGCGTGCTTTTGGATCCAGTCCAGGCGCAATGGGTTGATGGCATGTAATGGCTTAAATTCACTAGTTGGGTCCCACCAGCGGTGAGCTAGAGCGCTAAATTTTTCGATTTCGGTTTGATCTGCATTCATGGCTCTATTCTAAACAAGCTGCATGATTCATGCTAAATCCTTGGCAATCAGCCTATATCGCCACAAATAGGCAATAAAAAAGCCCGGCTAGCCGGGCTTTTAAACGGAGTGGTAAGAATTACTTCTTACGTGTACCGATAACTTCGATTTGAACGCGACGGTTCTTAGCACGACCAGCGCTAGTCTTGTTGTCAGCAACTGGCTGTGATTCGCCTTTGCCTTCAATTTGAATGCGGTTTGCGTCAATACCTTTGCTTACCAAATACTTCTTAACTGCTGTCGCACGACGAACAGAAAGTTTTTGGTTGTAAGCATCAGTACCTACTGAGTCAGTGTGACCTGTAGCGATAACAACTTCTAATGACAAGCTCTTGATTTGGCCAACTAAGTTGTCCAAGCTTGTTTTAGCAGCTGGTTTCAAAACTGATTTGTCAAAGTCAAACAAAGCATCAGCTGTGTAAGATACTTTTGCGCTCATAGCAGCAGGCTGAGCGGCGATGGCACCATCACAACCCTTAGCAGCTGTTGCTGGAGTCCAGTTGGCATCGCGCCAGCATAGTTCGTTTGTACCGTTCTTCCAAACGATACCTGAGCTGTTTACCCAGTTATCAACGTTTTGTGCAAAAACGCTAGAGCTGATAGCAATACCTGCAATAGCCAATAGTTGTAGTAGTTTTTTCATTTTTTCCCTCTTGTTATCTGTGTGGAGGCCAATCTAATATGGTCCGCAATAGTTTATCACTATAAATAGTAGAAATAACAGTTTGGGGTGATAAAATTGTTGTATGGAACTTACACAAAATAACGCAGCTAAAGAGACACTCCCGATATCCCTAGAAGACGAAATGCGTCGTTCTTACCTAGATTACGCTATGAGCGTGATCGTAGGCCGAGCCTTACCAGACGTAAGGGATGGTTTAAAGCCGGTACATCGCCGTGTTTTATTCGCGATGCATGAGTTAAATAACGACTGGAACAGGGCTTACAAGAAGTCTGCTCGTATTGTCGGTGACGTGATCGGTAAATATCACCCACACGGTGACTCAGCTGTTTATGACACGATTGTTCGTATGGCGCAGGACTTTTCTTTGCGTTATATGCTTGTGGATGGTCAGGGTAACTTCGGTTCTGTTGACGGTGATAACGCAGCTGCGATGCGTTATACGGAAATCCGTTTGGCAAAGATAGCCCATCAGCTATTAGACGACCTGGATAAAGAGACTGTCGATTTCGGCCCTAACTACGACGGTAGTGAAAAAGAGCCTTTGATTCTTCCAGCCAAGATTCCTAACCTATTGATCAATGGATCATCAGGTATTGCTGTGGGTATGGCTACTAACATCCCTCCACATAACTTAGATGAGGTTGTATCAGCCTGCTTACATTTGTTATCAAATCCAGAATGCACTATCGATGATTTGATGGAGATCATTCCGGCGCCTGACTTCCCAACAGCTGGAATCATTTACGGTATCCAGGGCGTGAAGGATGGCTACAGAACTGGTCGTGGCCGTGTAGTGATGCGCGCCAAAACCCATTTTGAAGATATGGATCGTGGTTCACGCCAATCCATCATCGTTGATGAGTTGCCGTACCAGGTTAATAAGAAAACTTTGCTTGAGCGCATCGCTGAACTGATTACTGAGAAAAAAGTTGAAGGTATCTCGGATATTCGCGATGAGTCTGACAAGTCAGGTATGCGCGTTGTTATTGAATTAAAGCGCGGCGAAGTTCCTGAAGTGGTTTTGAATAACTTGTACAAGTACACGCAACTTCAAGATACTTTTGGTATGAATATGGTGGCGTTGGTGGATAACCAACCACGCCTTCTTAACCTGAAGCAGATGTTGGAGTGCTTCCTTTCTCACCGCAGAGAGGTTGTCACTCGCCGCACAGTATTTGAATTGCGCAAAGCGCGTGACCGTGGTCACGTCTTGGAAGGTTTAGCGGTTGCTCTAGCAAATATCGATGAGTTCATCCGTATTATTAAAGCAGCTCCAACTCCTCCTGAAGCCAAGAAAGAACTTCTATTGAAGTCTTGGGATTCTGAAGTGGTTCGTGAGATGTTGTCTCGTGCAGAAAAAGATGCTCCTGGTGGACGTAATTCATTCCGCCCTGAAGATCTTGATCCTGCTGTGGGTATGCAAGAAGACGGCTTGTATCGCTTGTCTGAAGATCAGGCTCAAGAGATTTTGCAAATGCGTTTGCAACGCTTGACTGGTTTGGAGCAAAACAAGATTGTTGATGAATACAAAGAAGTGATGCTTGAGATTGCTAATTTATTGGACATCTTGGCAAAACCTGCGCGTATTACAACCATCATCACTGAAGAATTAAATGCAGTTCAAGCTGAGTTTGGTCAAGCAGGTAATGACACTGGTCGTCGTTCACGTATTGAAATGAATGCGACAGAGTTGTTCACTGAAGATTTGATTACGCCTCAAGACTTGGTGGTAACGCTATCTCATGGTGGCTACATGAAGAGCCAGCCGCTTTCTGAGTACCGCGCGCAAAAACGTGGTGGTCGAGGCAAGCAAGCGACAGCAACTAAAGATGAAGATTGGATTGATACATTATTCGTCGCCAACACACATGACACGATTTTGTGTTTCTCAGATCGTGGCCGCATGTACTGGTTGAAAGTTTGGGAATTGCCACAAGGCGGTCGTGCATCACGTGGCAAGCCAATTGTGAACATCTTCCCATTGGTTGAAGGTGAAAAGATTACGGTCATTCTTCCGATCAAGGCGTATGAAGACGACAAGTATGTATTCATGGCGACTCGCAAGGGTGTTGTGAAGAAATCACGTTTGTCAGATTTCTCTAACCCACGTAAGGCCGGCATTATTGCTGTTGACTTAGATGAGGGTGATCACTTGGTTGGTGCCGCCATTACTGATGGTCGTCACGATGTGATGTTGTTCTCTGATGCAGGTAAAGCAGTTCGCTTTGATGAGAATGACGTTCGTCCAATGGGTCGAACAGCACGTGGTGTTCGCGGTATGAATTTAGATGCAGCTCACGAAGTGATTGCGATGTTGGTGGCTCCTGCCGAAATCGAAGGTCAAGAGGCACCTGCTACTGAGTCAGGCGAAGCAAGCATTATTCCAAGTAGCGTTTTAACGGCGACTGAGAATGGTTTTGGTAAGCGTACGCCAATCTCTGAATACACACGTCATGGTCGTGGCACTAAAGGCATGATTGCAATTCAAACAACTGAGCGTAACGGTAAAGTTGTTGCTGCTGTTTTAGTTTCTGAGCAAGATCAGATTATGTTGATTACAACTGGCGGTATCTTGGTGCGTACACGAGTTTCTGAAATTCGTGAGATGGGTCGAGCAACTCAAGGTGTGACACTCATTAACGTTGACGAAGGTACTCAGCTATCTGGTTTACAGCGCGTTGCTGAAAGCGATGATGACGAGGAAGAAGATTCTGACCTTGATACGACGCAGGCAGCAACTGATGCGCCTGAAGGAAATGAGGGCGGGGAGCCGGAGAATGTTTGATCGCCGAGTTTTTAACTTTGCCCCAGGTCCGGCAACACTCCCTGAGGAAGTTTTAAAGCAGGCGGCAGATGAAATGCTCAACTGGAATGGGTTGGGCATGGGCGTGATGGAGGTTAGTCATCGTGGCAAGCCATTCATGGCCTGCTACGAAGAAGCAGTTGCTGACCTTCGTAGTCTTATGAATATTCCTGATAGTTATGCCGTTTTATTTTTACAAGGCGGCGCTATTGGTGAAAACGCAGCGATCCCTATGAACTTAATGCCCCTTGCAAAGAATGGCCCTAAGGCTGACTTTGTGGTTACAGGCATTTGGACAGAGAAATCTGCAAAAGAAGCTGCTAAGTATGGGCAGGCTCATATTGCCGCATCCAGTGCATCAACTGGATTTACAAGCATTCCGGATCAAAAAGATTGGCAGCTCTCTGATGATGCTGCCTATGTGCACATTTGTTCGAACGAAACTGTTGGCGGCGTTGAATTTCAAAATGTGCCTAAGGTCAGCAAGCCATTGGTAGCTGACGTTTCTAGCAACATCTTGTCACGCGTATGGGACATCAATGATTTTGGTGTTTTATTTGGTGGTGCGCAAAAGAATATTGGACCAGCTGGTTTAAGTATTGTGATTGTTCGCAAAGATCTATTGGGACATGCAATGCCGATTACTCCAATGGTTTGGGATTGGGCTAAGCAGGCTGAAAATGATTCTATGTTGAATACGCCTCCGACTTATGGCATCTATTTGGCAGGTCTTGTTTTCAAATGGTTAAAGCGCCAAGGTGGTGTTGCTGCAATGGAAAAACAAAACATTGCTAAATCTGATTTGTTATACAACTGTATTGATAGCAGCAGCTTATTCACCAGTAAGGTTGCCTCCAATTGTCGTTCACGTATGAATGTCACTTTCTATCTCAATGATGAAAGTTTGAATGATGCATTTGTAGAGGGAGCATCTAAGCTAGGTCTTATGAATATCAAAGGCCACAAGAGCGTGGGTGGTATGCGTGCAAGTATCTATAACGCAATGCCTATGGCTGGCGTGCAAGCTTTAGTTGAGTATATGAAGGAGTTTGAACGTGGCTGCTGATGATAAAGATTTAGCGCCTTTGCGCGCTCGCATAGACTCTATAGATCAACAACTTTTGGATTTGCTAGCTGCGCGAGCAGAGGCTGCTCAAGCTGTTGGAAAAATTAAACATGATGTGAATGCTCCAGTGTTTCGTCCGGAGCGTGAGCGTCAAGTTATCGATGGATTGATTGCAAAAAACAAAAGTCCATTGGCTGCGGATGGCATCACCTATATCTGGCGTGAAATCATGTCAGCGTGTCGCGCGCTTGAGGCGCCAGTTCGAGTTGCATATTTAGGACCAGCGGGTACTTTTTCAGAGCAAGCTGCTTTTGCTCAGTTTGGTCAATCTATTAGTCGTGTGCCTTGCTCCAGCATTGATGAAGTTTTCCGTGCTGTTGATGCGGGTTCTGCCGACTTTGGTGTTGCCCCGGTTGAGAATTCATCAGAGGGCGCCATTTCAAGAACGCTTGATTTGCTCCTAGATACAGATTTAAAAATTACGGGCGAAGTAGCTTTATCTATTAAGCATCATCTCTTGACTAAGACTGGTCAATTGGATGGAGTTACTCGTGTGCTGGCTCATCCTCAAGCATTGGCGCAATGCCAGCGTTGGTTATCTAGTAATGCACCTAAATTAGATCGCCAAGCTGTTAGCAGTAATGGTGAGGCTGCTAAGTTGGCTGCTCAAGATTCAACGGTTGCTGCAATTGCTGGTGACTCAGCTCAACAACAATATGCATTGCAAGCTGTTCAAAGCCAAATTCAGGATGATCCACATAACCGCACGCGTTTTGTTGTGATTAGTCATGGCTCTTGCCAGCCATCTGGCAAAGATCAAACTTCAGTGATTCTTTCTGTCAACAATAAGCCAGGCGCTGTTCATCAATTATTAGCACCTCTTGCGAAGCATGGTGTTTCAATGAATCGTTTGGAGTCTCGTCCTGCAAGAAGAGGTACATGGGAGTACTTCTTCTATATTGATATGGACGGTCATGCTACTGATCCAAAAGTTGCGGCGGCATTGAGTGAGTTGCAAGCAGAGGCAGCATTCTTTAAGAATTTGGGTTCTTATCCCCGCAGTCATTAAATTTAGGAAGATTGATCATGGCCAACGATGTTGGGCAAGAAAAGTTAATTGGTTTAAGTCATGTTCGCGCGATAGCGCCTTACGTGGGTGGGAAGCCTATTAGTGAGGTAGCCCGAGAGTTTGGTTTAGATGAAAGCAAAATTGTTAAATTAGCTTCCAATGAAAATCCTTTAGGGATGCCAGAGTCTGCTAAAAAAGCCATGGCCAAAGCAGCAGAAGATTTGGGTCGCTATCCTGACTCGAATGGCTTTGAATTAAAAAATGCCTTGGCTAAAAAATTAAACGTTCCTTTTGAGTGGATTACTCTTGGTAACGGTAGTAATGATATTTTGGAGTTGACTGCGCGAGCTGTAGCTCAAGAAGGTGATGAGGTTGTTTTCTCAAAACATGCGTTTGCTGTTTATCCGCTTGCAACGCAGGCTGTTGGCGGTAAAGCAATTGAGGTAGCTGCAACGAGTGACTATGGCCATGATTTGCCAGCCATGCTCAAAGCCATCACGGCAAGAACTCGCTTGGTGTTTGTCGCTAATCCCAATAATCCAACAGGTACTTTTTTGAAGGCCAGTGAGATTGAAGCCTTCATTCAAAAAGTGCCAAGCCATGTTGTTGTTGTTATTGATGAGGCCTATAACGAATTTCTAACACCTGAGCAGCAATATGATGCGATTGCTTGGGTGCGCCAGTATCCGAATGTCATTGTTTCAAGAAGTTTTTCAAAAGCGTATGGCTTAGCTGGTTTGCGTATTGGTTACGGTATTGCGCAAAACAATATTACTGATCTGCTCAATCGTATTCGTCAGCCATTCAATGTGAATAGTTTGGCGCAAGCAGCAGCTATCGCAGCTTTAGCTGATGTTGAATTTTTAAAGAAATGCTTTGAGTTAAATCGTGCTGGTTATCTTCAGCTCACTCAAGCATTTGATCAGATGGGCTTGCGTTATCTCCCATCTTCTGGAAATTTTGTATTGGTTAAAGTGGGTGATGATCCATCTGCAGGTGCCAAGGTTAATTTGGAATTACTCAAAGCAGGCGTGATTGTTCGTCCTGTTGGTAATTATGGTTTGCCTGAGTGGTTGCGCGTTTCTATTGGCTTGCCTCAAGAAAACCAAGCATTTATTGAAGCCCTTAAAAAGATTCTTAATTAATGAACGCTACTCAAAAAAATGCATCACTAACGCTTGGCATTATTGGCGTTGGTTTAATTGGAGCATCTGTTGGCTTAGCTCAGAAAAAAGCCAAGGCTTTCGATAAGGTGCTGGGGGTTGGTCGCTCACAAAAAAATCTTGATGAGGCTATCAAGATGGGCGCTATTGATGAGGCTGTGACTCTTGAGCAATGCGCTAAAGAGGCTGATGTCATCGTTGTTTGCGTGCCAGTGGCGCAAACGTTTTCAATTTTGCATGCGATCGAGCCGCATATCAAAGCCAATGCTTTGATTACAGATGCTGGCAGCACAAAATCAGATGTCATCATGGCTGCCAAAACTGCCTTAGGTGACAAGGTGGCTCAATTCATTCCTGCTCATCCAATTGCGGGTGGTGCACAACACGGCGCCAGTGCCGCTAAGCCTGATTTGTATCAGGGTAAAGAAGTCATTATTTGCCCACTGCAAGAAAATATTCCGCCAGCTGTTGAAGCTATCAATCAATTTTGGCTGGCAACAGGTGCATCAACGCATCGAATGTCAGCTCTTCAGCATGATGCAGTTTTTGCATCTATCTCACATTTGCCACATGTGTTGTCATTTGCATTGATGCTACAAGTGGCTAACTCTGAAGATGCTAATGTGAAACTTGGCCATGCTGGTGCTGGTTTTAGAGACTTCACGCGCATTGCTGCTTCAAGTCCTGAGATGTGGCGCGATATTTGTTTGGCTAACAAAACAGCCGTTTTAAAAGAGATGGATAACTATCTCAATCTAACTAAATTATTAAGAGACATGATTGCCAAAGAAGATGGTGATGCTTTGTTAAAAGCATTCACACGCGCAAGTGCAGAGCGTCAAAAGTGGGAAGGTCGTTAATGAGTTCTGCAGCACATGAGTTTATTGAAATAGGCCCTTTTGTTAAAGCAGAAGGGACTGTTGCTCTACCAGGTTCTAAAAGTATTTCTAATCGTGTTTTGCTTTTATCCGCTCTTGCTAGTGGTACGACTCGTTTAAAAGGTCTATTGGATGCTGATGACACCAGAGTCATGCGCGCAGCTCTTAAAACGCTTGGTGTTGGTATTGATGAAGCTGATGGTGATTGTGTAATTCATGGCTGTTCTGGCAAATTGCCTAAAGACCAAGCTGATTTATTCATGGGTAATGCTGGTACAGCAATACGTCCTTTGACTGCTGCATTAGCTATCTTGGGTGGTGACTACCGTTTACACGGCGTACCTCGGATGCACGAGAGACCTATTGGTGATTTAGTTGATGGTTTGCGCATGGTGGGTGCTCAGGTAGCTTATGAGCAAAACGAAGGTTACCCACCACTGAAACTTTCTAAAGGGCAGATACAAACTAAAGAAGTCATCAAGGTGCGCGGTGATGTATCCAGTCAATTCTTAACCGCTTTATTGATGGCGCTGCCATTAGTAGCTAAAAATGAAATTTGTATCGAAGTGATTGGTGAGCTGATCTCAAAGCCCTACATCGACATCACTCTAAAACTGATGGACCGATTTGGTGTTCAAGTTCGCAATGATCAGTGGCAACGTTTTTATATTCCAGCTAATAGTGGTCAGCCATACAGCAGTCCTGGTACTTTGCATGTAGAGGGTGATGCATCCTCAGCATCTTATTTCTTGGCAGCTGGTGCTATTGGTCATGGTCCTGTTCGAGTTACTGGGGTTGGCCGCAATAGTATTCAGGGTGATGTTGCTTTTGCTGATGCGCTGAATCAAATGGGCGCTAATGTCATGGCTGGTGATGATTGGATTGAAGTGCGCGGAGTTGATACGCCGAGTGGTCGATTGCAAGGTATTGAATTGAACTGTTTAGCCATTCCTGATGCTGCAATGACTTTGGCCGTTGCAGCGTTATTTGCAGAAGGCTCTACAAAGTTAACCGGCATAGCTAGTTGGAAGGTTAAAGAAACAGATCGTATTGCTGCCATGGCTAAAGAGCTTCAAAAAATGGGCGCCACGGTTGAAGCAGGTGATGACTATATTCAAGTAACGCCACCCAAAGAATGGAAGACTCCAGTTGAAGGTGTAGATACATACGATGATCATCGTATGGCTATGTGTTTTTCACTGGCAGCACTAGGGCCCTTAAAAGTGAAAATTAATGATCCTGCCTGCGTTGCTAAAACTTTCCCAGATTACTTTAAGGAATTTGCATTGGTTGCCAAGAGCTGAATTTTGAATGGAGTTTTAGGCCGAAAGTGCTGACTTTTAGCTATTCTCAGCAGTTCTAACGTTTCACATTAAGAAATATTTACACTAATTGAATCACTGTTAAAGTGAAAAAATCCAAAAATATCGCAAAAATGACCCTAGATAAGAGCTCTATGATCCCTGTTATTGCCATTGATGGCCCAACTGCTTCGGGTAAGGGGACTGTGGCTCAACAAGTAGCAGAGCGCTTGGGATATCACTATTTAGATAGCGGTGCTTTATATCGATTGGTTGGCCTAGCCAGCTTTAAACAAGGTATTTCAACCGCTATCGAAGCGGACTTAATCCCGATTGCGAAAAATTTAAATGTTATTTTTCAAGGGGATAGAGTCATTTTGGATGGTGAGGATGTCAGTGATCAGATTCGCCAAGAGGAAATGGGTAAACGTGCTTCTGAGGTCGCAGTTCACCAAGGAGTGCGACATGCTTTGGTAGCTAGGCAGCAGGCCTTTCGACAAGAGCCAGGCTTAGTTGCCGATGGAAGAGACATGGCTAGCGTGATTTTTACTGATGCCGCTACAAAAGTCTTTTTAACGGCAACTGCTGAGGCGAGGGCTGATAGACGCTATAAACAATTGATAGCTAAAGGCTTTTCTGCTAATATTCAGGTCCTTTTGCAGGATTTACGTGATCGAGATGCCCGCGATGCTAATCGCAGCAATTCGCCACTGAAGGCTGTTGAAGGGGCTCACCATCTCGACACTACGTCGATGACGATTGAAGAGGCGGTGAATCAGGTTCTAAAGTGGCATCAAGCTAATTAGTTATTACTAACTGTAGCGAAGTCTCACCGAGGAAATTTAGGAGCCAGTCCTTGCCACGCGAGTACTGGTATGTGCAATCTAACCCGTCAAGTCTTTTGACGGCTTTATAGTGAAAACTCATGTCTGAATCTTTTGCAGCTCTATTTGAAGAATCCCTAGCCCGCTCTAACATGAAGGCTGGTCAAGTTATTTCCGCTGAAGTTGTTCGTATCGATCATAACTTCGTAGTGGTTAATGCCGGTTTGAAATCTGAAGCTTTTATCTCTGTTGAGGAATTCCTTAACGATCAAGGTCAAGTTGAAGTTCAACCAGGCGATTTCGTTTCTGTTGCGATTGACGCATTAGAAAACGGTTACGGTGACACAGTATTGTCACGTGACAAAGCGAAGCGTTTAGCTTCATGGTTAAACCTAGAGAAAGCTTTGGAACAAGGCGAACTCGTTACTGGTGCTGTAACAGGCAAGGTAAAAGGTGGTTTGACAGTTATGGTGAATGGCATTCGTGCTTTCTTGCCAGGCTCTTTGTTGGATACACGTCCTATTAAGGATACGTCTCCATACGAAGGCAAAACAATGGAATTCAAAGTTATCAAGCTTGACCGTAAGCGCAACAACGTTGTGTTGTCACGTCGCGCAGTGGTTGAAGCTAGCCAAGGTGAAGAGCGCGCTAAGTTGCTTGCTAACCTCAAAGAAGGTACTGTGGTTCAAGGTATCGTTAAGAACATCACTGACTACGGCGCATTCGTAGACTTAGGTGGTGTTGACGGCTTGTTACACATTACTGATTTGGCATGGCGTCGTGTTCGTCACCCAAGCGAAATGTTGACTGTAGGTCAAGAGGTGACAGCTAAGATTCTTAAGTACGATCAAGACAAGAACCGTGTTTCATTGGGTATCAAGCAATTAGGCGATGACCCATGGGTTGGTATCGCTCGTCGTTACCCACCAAACACACGTTTATTCGGTAAGGTAACTAACCTAACTGATTACGGTTCATTCGTTGAAATCGAAACAGGTATTGAAGGTTTGGTTCACGTTTCAGAAATGGACTGGACAAACAAGAACGTTGCTCCAAGCAAAGTAGTTCAATTGGGTATGGAAGTTGAAGTAATGGTTCTTGACATTGATGAAGACAAGCGTCGTATCAGCTTGGGCATGAAGCAATGTAAAGCAAACCCATGGGACGAATTTGCTCGCACACACCAAAAAGGTGAGAAGTTAAGCGGCGCGATCAAGTCAATCACTGACTTTGGCGTGTTCATTGGCTTGCCAGGCGGCATCGATGGTCTAGTTCACTTGTCTGACTTGTCATGGCAAGAGACTGGCGAAGAAGCTGTTCGCAAGTACAAAAAAGGTGACGAAGTTGAAACAGTTGTTTTGGCTATCGACGTTGAAAAAGAGCGCATCTCTTTGGGTATCAAACAAATGTCTGGTGACCCATTCAACAACTACACATCTACAAGCGACAAAGGCAGCATTGTTGACGGTACTGTGAAGAGCGTTGATGCTAAGGGCGCTGTTGTTCAGTTGGCTGATGAAGTTGAAGGCTATTTGCGCGCTTCTGAGATCTCAACTGACCGCGTTGAAGATGCACGTAACTTACTTAAAGAAGGTGACGCTGTTAACGCAATGATCATCAATATTGATCGTAAGTCACGCAGCATTAACTTATCTATCAAAGCTAAGGACAGCGCTGATCAGCAACAAGCTATTAGCAAGTTGCAAAACGAAGCAAGCGCAGGTACTACAAACTTGGGCGCTTTGTTGAAAGCTAAGTTGGATAATCAAGGTAGCTAATCTACTTTGGTGTAATGTAACGGGGAATCCTCGCTCTTTTTGGAGCGGGGATTTTCAAAATGAGAAAAAAAGAATATTGTTGAGTTATGAACGATTTAGAACGCAGTGATTCATCGACAATCACACGATCAGAATTGGTAGAGCGTTTGGCTCAGGCATTCCCGCAGCTATTGCCGCGTGATGTGGAGTTGGCCGTCAAAACTTTGCTCGACACTATGTCACAAGCTTTGGCTGAAGGTAAGCGTATCGAACTACGCGGCTTTGGTAGCTTTGTGATGCATCACCGTCCACCACGTCAAGGTCGCAACCCAAAATCGGGTGAGACAGTCATGGTTCCAGAAAAGCATGTGCCTCATTTCAAGCCAGGTAAGGAATTGAGAGAGCGCGTAGATTTTCCTAAAAAGGACGAATCCTCAGAATGACCGCGTTTCTGAATGCCGCATTGAGAGCATTGCGGATCATTGGACGAATCATCATTTTTATTCTTTTAGTATTACTAGCATTAGGCAATACTCAAGAGATTAGTTTTCAGTTAATTCCAGGTTTGGCGTGGGAGTTACCTCTTATCCTAGTTTTATTCATCGCATTTGCTTTAGGCATTTTGCTTACCTTATTGAGTGGCATCACTTTGGGCCGCTTCAAAAAAAGTCGTTCATAAATCGTGTTACAGATTGAGACCTGGTGGTTATTTGCTTTACCCATTGTTTTTGGATTGGGTTGGCTAGGTGCTCGCTGGGATATGCGTTTAGAAAAACGCGAAGATGAAATAGAACGTTTAGCTCAGCAAAAATCAACCTTCAAAGGTTTGAATCTATTGCTTAATGAAGAGCCTGATAAAGCGATTGATGCGCTGGTGCAGATTGCACAATTAGATCCAGAAACAACAGAATTGCACTTTGCTTTGGGTAGCTTATTTCGTCGCCGTGGCGAAACTGAAAGAGCTATTCGAGTTCACCAACATTTGGCGGGTAGAGCAGATTTGCCATCAAGGCATCGCGACCATGCAGCCTATGAATTGGGACGTGACTTCTTAAGAGCTGGCTTACTCGATAGAGCTGAGACATCTTTGCACCAAGTGGGTAGCCACAGTAAATATGGCATTCCTGCTAAAGAAAGCTTATTGGAGATGTACCAGATTGAAAAAGACTGGGCAAAGGCGATTGTGGCATCTCAAGAATTAGAGGTATTGCAGGGCAAGAGTCATCATAAAGAGATTGCCCACTTTCATTGTCAATTAGCTGAAGAAGCATTGGCACGTAAAAATAGTGGTGTTGCACTTGAGCATATTGAGTATGCAATGCAAGCGGTGCCTAACCATCCTCGTGCAACTATTTTGAAGGGCGATTGGTTTGTTGCTCAAAATCAATTGGAGCAAGCCTTAAGTGCTTGGACTCTCATCGCTAAAAATCATGTAGCTTATTTGCCGATAGTGGCTGACCGCTGGATTGATGTTCATAAAGTATTAGGCAAGGCTAACGAAGGTTTGCAAACGCTGATTGATGCCTTGCAAACTCAAGCTGGCGGTGAGTTATTAGATATTACTTTTAAGCATGTGATGGCTTTGCAGGGTGTGCCTCAGGCTGAAGCTCTCATGACTGAAGTCATGCGTCATACGCCTAGCTTAAGTGCAATGGCTT
>ERZ1034365.330-NODE-330-length-26521-cov-3.924822_pt1 | contig 26521 bp, 23 predicted proteins | sample MGYA00520615_ERZ1034365 | MGnify/ENA primary metagenome ERZ1034365 (study PRJEB33736, sample SAMEA104284505) | Azolla filiculoides | biome: Urban; feature: Water surface; material: Ditch water | place: Netherlands | collected 2015-10-28 | depth 0-0.1 m ...
AAAATTAGTTTCGGTCAAAATGCTGTAACTACTATTAGAAATGTTGATGCTATTTGTAAAAGATTGCTTTAAATCCGGGTTTCCTACCACTTGGTTAAAGAAATCTTGATTGTTTCGTAGCGGTTGCAATTGGTCAATAGTAGGCTGTTTTGTTGCACCTTGATAATTCACACGTAAATTACTGTTGCTTTTATACTTATACGAAAAATTTGCAGTTGGAAAAAAATTAGTAAAACTGCGATTGTATTCCTTATTTAAAGTTTGATCTTGTAAATTAAATGAAGTAAAACCAAAGCCACTACCAAAACTATAATTTATCTTTTTGGCATTATAACTTAATTTAAGAACGGGTTTGTTTGTTGTAATGCTTTGCTTGAATTGGTTTGATAACGAATCAACTACAACATCATACTTCCCTGTCAGGTCTGAAAAATCATAAGTCACAAAGTTGCTGTTACCCGTATTATGCGTAATTTGATAGGACAATTGCAAAGCAAATTTCTTTCCTATTGGCTCTGTATAGGCCACATTTAAAGCAAGATTTTGATTGGTTTTATCTCCAATTTTATTTTGATCTACCTCATTACTAAAGGCAAAAACGCCTCCTTCATAACTCTCATTCGCCGATTTTAAAAAATTGTCAGCATTCGTATTCAAAGTACTCCAACTACTATTAATAGAAAGTGTTCTGCGTGGTTTGGCAAATTTATGTTTAAACAAAGCACTCGCAGACAAGGATTCCTTATCTGATTTTGTGGTAAATAATCGTTCCTGTTTGTTCCTCAACAATCCATCACTACCAATGGTATTTCCGGTCGTAAATTCATCACTTTCAGTATTATAAAAATTTGTTTTAGCGGTAAATTTAAGGGTGTTTAAGGAGTCTATTTTTACATCATAAACCGCATTAAGTTTAAAATTATCTCTATTTACATGGCTTGCAGTTGCACTATTTTCATTCAATTGTGTATCGCCTACTTGCGTTTGCGTATTTCTAATGCTGTTGTTTTGATAACTTTGTTTGTTGTATTTGGGTGATACATTTAAGGAATGCTTGTCGTTCCATTTGTTGTTGTATTGCAATCCCGCATTGGTGTTTTTTATAAAACCATTTTGAGTATCTACATAAGGTTCTTCATCATTATCGCCGCCGGTCCATTCGTAATTTACATTTCCGTCATCGTCCATGCTCATACTGACATTTCCTTCTCCTCCTCCAAATTTGTCATTGTCTTGCCAGCTTAATCCATCTTGACCCGTATTTCCATTTAATAAAAAGGCCGAAAGCTTTCTTTTTCCTTTGAAACTACTCACCATGATATTAGTGTTGTATCTGGAATCGGCGTCCGTAGCGGGTTGGTTTGATCCATCTATCTTACCAAAATAGCCTTTCTTTTTATCTTCCTTTAATTTCAGATTAATTGTTTTTTTGGTATCTCCATCATCTATTCCTGTAAACTCCGCTTGATCGCTTTTTTTATTAAAAACTTGTACTTCTTTTATAGCATCGGCACGTAAATTTTTTACAGCCATACCAGGATCATCACCAAAAAATTCTTCGCCATCTACCAGTACTCTTTCTACTGTTTCACCCATTGCTTTGATGGTTCCATTTTTATCTACTTGTATTCCCGGCAATTTTTTTAGTAATTCTTCAACATTGGCATTGGCATCAACTTTAAAATCACTGGCCCTGTAACTAGTGGTGTCACCTTTAATTTTGATAGATCCTGTTTTTATCACTACTTCTCGTAACAGTTCCATTTTACTCATCAAAGCAATGTTCCCTAAATCTTTATCAGTAGTAGTCACGGTAATATCATCTAAATAATCCGCATATTGACTGTGTGACGTCATTACAATATAATTCCCAGGTTTTACATTATTGAGGATGAATTTACCCGCTTTGTCTGATCGTGTAAATTGATATAAAACAGAATCTACCGGAGTTAATAAAGCAACAACTGAATTGTAAATGGGTTTTTTTTCACTTCCAGCGGTCAAAATACCTGAAAGTTTATTTTTTTGGGAAAAAGCAGAAAAGGAGAAAATCAACAAAATTGCAATTGTTACTGTAATTTTAGACATAAATAGTTTGATATTTTTGTTAGTGGAACGTTTCAAAGTATTTCCAAAAGTTGAACTAGTAAATAAACATTTTTATTTAGTCTTTACTTTACGGTTTATGTTGAACGTTTGAAAATCAAAAATAGTATTTTTCTCACCACATGTTAATTCGTTTTTGTTATTTAAGTGTTAAAATTAGCATTACCTGAAAATCATACCCAACTTAAAAAACGAATTATACAGCCAAGAATTTATAATCTGCAACTAAAGTGCCTTAACAATTGCATCAACGGTAATCGTTCGCATTGCATCTTCATAGCCTTCCACTTTTTTATTCCCATACACCGAAGTAGGCAATTTTGGAAACAAATTTCTATCGGAAACCAAAGCGTTTTCCAAAGGTTGATTAAATGGTGAAAATCCGGCAAAAGGATGCGTAGCGCCCCAAAGTGTAATCACTTTCACGCCAAGCATAGCTGCAATATGTGCATTCCCGGAATCCATGGAAAGCATCACATCAAGATTGCTAATGAGCTGCAGTTCCTGTTGAAACTTAATTTTCCCAGCCACATTGATGACATTTTTTTTCCCTTTCGAAATAGCATTCAAGATTTCTATTTCCTTTTTTCCACCGCCAAAAAGCAAAATAGTTTGGGTTGTATCCAAAGCTAATTGATCAATCACTCCCTGCATTAAATCCAGCGGATACACTTTAGAATCATATTGTGCAAAAGGCGCTATTCCAATTAATTTCTGATGATTTGTTCCAATTAACGCTAAAATTTCGGGACTTAAAACAGCCTTTTCAGGAAATTCAGGTTGGGATAAATCAATAGTAAAACCTAGTTGTTCAAATACCTTAGCGTGCCTTTCAAACATGCTCGGCAATGGTTTAAACGTTTTATTTTCAGCTTGAGTTAGTGCTTTTTTCTCTGCTCTTCCTTTATCCACCGAAGCAATTTTTTTTCCGCTCAAGGCAAAAAGCGTACGAACAACTTTGGAACGCAAAACGTTGTGCAAATCAGCAAAAGCATCAATATTTAACCCTTTTAAATCTTGGAACAAGCGCAATAAACCTAAAAATCCCTTGTGCCGTTCTTTTTCATCGAAAGCAAAAAAAGAAAGATTAGGAATTCCTTCAAAAAAAGGTTTGAAGAAAGGTCGTGAAACAACCGTGATTTGAACCTCCGGAAACTGCTTTACAAAAGCCCGTAAAACAGGAACCGTCATGGCGACATCTCCCATTGCGGAAAGTCTCATGACGGCTATATGCTGCATTTTTTCTGACAATGGAGTTGTCAAAAATTATTTTTTGTTTTGGTACAAAACAGGATTCAAATCATCGTCATTGTACATTTTCATTTGTTTGTACACTTTCATGAATTTATCTCCGTTTTCAATATCGGTCAATAAATCATCGATAGCCGTTGACAAATCTGTTCTTTGTTCTAACAAAACATTCAATTTTTCTTGACATTTATCTCTGTGTTCTTGCGAAGCCTCAGCACGAGTAGCTTCTTCATGCATGTGATAAATTTTCAAGGCTAAAATCGACAATCTGTCAAATGCCCAAGCCGGACTTTCAGAGTTGATTTTGGCACCATCTTTTACATTAACATGACTGTATTTCTGAAGAAAATAACTGTCAATATATTCTACCATATCCGTACGTTCCTGATTCGAAGCATCAATTCTTCTTTTAAGCGTCAAAGCGGCTACAGGATCAATATTAGGATCACGAATAATATCTTCAAAATGCCATTGAACGGTGTCAATCCAATTTTTCAAATACAATAAGTGCTCAAACTTTTCTTTGGGAAAAGGATTGTTTATAGGTTGATCTACATTATCAAACTGATGATAATCTTTAATACTTTGTTCGAAAACGGAATAAGCTAATTTTGAAAACATATCTTTATATATTAAAACACAAAGATACTTTTTATACTTTTATAGTGTGGAAAAATTTTCAAAGTTTTGATACCAAATCAAAAATCGTAAATCAAAAATTTAATCTATGCAAATTCACCTGCTCTCCGAAAATAACAGCGTCCTAAATCATTTTCTGGCGCAGATACGAGACGTCAAAATTCACAACGACAGCCTGCGCTTCCGCCGAAATATTGAACGCATTGGCGAAATAATGTCGTATGAATTAAGTAAAGAATTGCAATACGAAAACATTGAAATTCAAACGCCACTTAGCATCAAAAAAACTACACAGGTAAAAGATTCGTTAGTTTTATGTTCGATTTTACGTGCTGGTTTAGCGTTACATCAAGGGTTTCTGAATTATTTTGATGCCGCCGAAAACGGTTTTATATCCGCTTACAGACATCATCCAAACAACGATGATTACTTTGAAATAAAAGTAGAATACCAAGCCGTTGCTGATATCAACGGAAAAAATGTTATCCTAATTGACCCAATGCTCGCCACAGGACAATCTATAATTGCCGTTTACCATAAATTGATGGAACGCGGAACACCAAAAGACATTCATATTGCCGTGGTAATCGCCGCTCCCGAAGGAATTGCTTATTTAGAAAAAAACCTTCCGGAAAACTGTCATCTTTGGATTGCCGCTTTAGACGAAAAGCTAAACGAACACGCTTATATCGTTCCGGGACTCGGAGACGCTGGAGATTTGGCTTACGGAAATAAATTATAACTGCGAGAAAAACGCAAATAAACTACACACAATAAAAACAGCGAGTACAATTTCACGCTTCATTTGTTGTTGCACAATTTCAATATGACTGGTGGCCATTATCGCTATTGGTGCAAAAGTAAATACCAATAAATCATTGCTTTTGTTCGATGAAATTAAAAAGATAATCACTCCAATAAAAAAAGAAGCTATAATTTTCTTGAACGAAGTATGCAACAACTGTGGTCGGTTTGAAAGGGTTAAAAACATAGAAGCCACAAAAAACAAGGCTACAGATACATAAATAGACAAAGCACCGTTCTGATAATTATTGGTAAAATAGTCAATATTAAAGTTTGTGCTTACATTCCTGTTTACAAACTCAATTACGTTTACATCCCAAATTGCAGCAAAAAGTAAAAAAACAATTCCTATTGTAAAAAACGCAATAAAAGGCAATAACCAGTTTCGATAATCTCTGGAAACATGGAAAATAATGGAGATAAATACCAATACAAGAAAGAGAATACTCCAAAAATGGAACAATGTTGCCACAAAAATCCATAAAGAAGCATCAAATATTTTCTCTTTGGAAGCTTTAAGTGATTGTAACGATATTAATCTACGAAGTGCCAATAATATAAAAAAATTGGCTAGAATTAAATTCACATTATTCAAAACCGACGGAAAAAAAAGCAACAGCAAAAAATAAAAAAATATGGTGTAGCTACTGTCTTTACTGAGTCCGTTTTTTTTAGTAATAAAATTTGCGATAAAAATAGACGCTAATAAAACCAGTAATATTCCTGATTTTTGTAACAATAAAACACCGGAACTCATCCAAGATACTTCTTGAAATTGGTAGATTAAAAAGAAAACCAGCATCAAAATTACAACCAAAGAATAATTTAATGGTGTAGATTTTTTAAAAACACTTGTTATCATAAGGATATTTTATACTTTTGTGTCTGTAAATATAATACTTGTTTAAAAAGGAAACCAACAAGTTGAAGAAAGATTCGTAGTTACTGCCTCTTTTTTACAATTAAATTCGTTTCCCAAAAAACATCCATAACATATAATTTCAAGCATTATGAAAGCATTTTTCGAAGGAATACAATACTTATTTGTGGACATATTATTCGCTCCACTTGACTTTTTAAGATCTTTAGAGCTAAGTTCTTGGTTTGGTGCAAACACCATTAACTGGATCTTCATGATAATTTGTGCAGCAGCAATGGTATATTGGATTAAACAATTGCAAATTTTTGACGCAAACGGAACAGAAAATCAAGATACTACCGCTCACTCTTTCTTAAAGTAATACTTTAAAAAAAAGTGAACAGTAATTAGAAACTATTTTAAATCGTTTCCAATATCTTTTCTAAAATACATCTTATCAAAATGTAGCTTGTCTATATTTTGGTAAGATTTTTTTATGGCCTCTTCAAAATTGTCGCCGTATGAGGTAACAGTCAAAACCCTTCCTCCATTTGAAACTACATTTCCATTATCCAGTTTTGTTCCGGCATGAAAAACAATAGAATCCGTAATATTCTCTAATCCCGAAATTACTTTTCCTTTTTCAAAATCTTCTGGATATCCTCCAGAAACAACCATAATTGTAGTGGCGCTTCTTTCGTCAATTTCTAATGAAATCTCGTCTAATTTTTCATTGGCTACAGCCAAAAACAACTCCACTAAATCCGTTTTTAATCTTGGAACAACTACTTCGGTTTCCGGATCACCCATTCTTACATTGTATTCAATTACAATTGGTTCGTTTTTAACATTGATTAATCCAATGAAAACAAAACCTTTATACGGAATTCCGTCTTTCTGGAAACCATCAATTGTAGGTTTTACAATGCGTGTTTCAATTTTTTCCATCAAAACTGCATCAACATAAGGAACCGGAGAAACCGCTCCCATTCCGCCGGTATTTAAACCCGTATCGCCTTCGCCAATGCGTTTGTAATCTTTGGCTGTAGGTAAAATTTTGTAATTTTTTCCATCGGTAAGAACGAAACAGCTCAATTCTATTCCGTCAAGAAATTCTTCGATAACTACTTTTGAACTGGCAGCACCAAATTTTTGATGCACCAACATATTTCTTAATTCATCTTTGGCTTCCGCCAAATCATGAATAATCAAAACCCCTTTTCCGGCAGCCAATCCATCCGCTTTCAAAACGTAAGGAGGTTGCAATGTTTCCAGAAATTCACATCCTTTTTCTACTGTTTCGGCAGTAAAACTATCGTAAGCAGCTGTTGGAATATTATGTTTAATCAAAAATTCCTTAGCAAATTCCTTACTTCCTTCTAATTGTGCTCCAATTTTTGATGGACCAATAACCGGAATATGACTCAATTCTGCATCATCTAAAAAGAAATCATAAATCCCTTTTACCAAAGGATCTTCCGGTCCTACAACCACCATTTCTACTTTTTCCTGAAGTACAAATGTTTTTATAGCTTCAAAATCCGTTGGACTCATGTCTATATTATTAGCTATTGCTGCAGTACCGGCATTTCCCGGAGCTACAAAAAGTGTATCACAAAGCGGACTTTGAATCATTTTCCATGCAAATGCATGTTCTCTTCCGCCTGAACCCAATAGTAAAATAGTCATAATCTTGTTTTTTTAGTTGTGGTGCAAAAATAATTGCTTTTGAAGTTAAAAAATAATTATTTTTTAAAAACTTGTTGGTTGACTGTCATTAGTAGTTCGTAAATCTTATTTTTGATGAAATTTACACTGAAAATGCTTCCACTTTTTGATTTATCGCTCCAAATAAATGGTTTTCCGTTACAGACAGCCAAAACTGAGTTGCAAAAAATCGTCGCTTTTTCTGAAAAAGAACATCAAGTTTTCCTTGAAAATAAAAAAAAGGAAATCGTTAATTTTCATTTACAAAACAATTCCTTTTACCGGGAACTAGTGGGTTCAACCTCATTTGAAAACTGGAACAATCTGCCTCTTTTAAATAAAAAAAACTTACAAAAACCACTGGCATCAAGACTTTCTGATGGATTTTCGCCTAAAACAGTATATGTAAATAAAACCTCGGGCTCAAGCGGAGATCCATTTGTTTTTGCCAAAGACAAATACAGTCATGCATTGACTTGGGCTTCAAATATGTACCGTTTTGGCTGGTACGGAATTGATTTTAACAGTTCTTACCAAGCCCGCTTTTATGGCATTCCGATGGATTTTATGGGGCACAAAAAAGAGCGATTCAAGGATTTTTTGAGTCATCGGTATCGATTTTCGATTTTTGATTTATCGGATGTCATTTTAGAAACCATTCTGAAAAAATTTAAACATAAAAAATTCGATTATATAAACGGATACACAAGTTCAATTGTTTTATTTGCTAAGTTTTTACAAAAGAAAAACATTGTTTTAAAAGATATTTGTCCCAGTTTAAAAGTGTGTATGGTAACTTCCGAAATGCTTTTTGAAACAGATAAAATCCTTTTAGAAAAACAATTTGGACTTCCTATTGTTAATGAATACGGTGCTTCAGAGCTGGATTTGATTGCTTTTCAGAATCCAAAAGGAGAATGGCAAGTGAATGCCGAAACCTTGTTTGTAGAAATTTTAGATGATATGAATCAACCGGTTCCCAATGGCGTTTCCGGTCGGATTGTGATTACTTCTTTATTCAATACGGCGCATCCTTTTATCAGATATGAAATTGGTGATATTGGGATTTTGGACGAAAAAAGTACCGCTCAAAAGCCTATTCTAAAGCAATTAATTGGCAGAACAAATGATATAGCAATTTTACCGAGTGGAAAAAAATCACCCGGATTAACCTTTTATTATGTTACAAAAAGTATCATTGAAGATGATGGAAACGTAAAAGAATTTCTGATTAAACAAACCAAAATTGATTCCTTTGAAATCGAATATGTAAGTGATACAGAACTGACTCTGAAACAAATTCAAAAAATTGAAGCAGCAATTGCTTTGTATCTGGAACCCCATTTAAACTTTAGTTTTATTCGAAAAAAAGCGTTGGAAAGAACCAATCGCGGGAAACTAAAACAGTTTAAATCGATGCTTTAATTGTATGATTATAGCGCGGTTTAAGGATTAATTGTGTGAACAAAAAACCCGTCATACAAAGCAGCGAAACCATGAAATTAAAACCATGAAAAGTCCTGTAAACAGCAAAATTATGCTGCAATAAATCTAATTTTGAAGCCGAAATAGAATTTTGTCTGATTCTGTAAAAAGCTAAACTTTCCGGTACTGGTTTTGCGGTTTTTATTTTATGCAAAATCGTCAGCCAATGCATCCAATCCTGTCGTTTTCGCGTTTGTGAAATGGCGACTTTACCAAAATAATTTACATCGTATATTCCGGTAAGATTGCCCACATAATTACAAAAAAACAATTGTCGGTATGATAAATTTCTTGGTGCTTCAACTCTTTTATTTAATGACTCGCCGTCCTCATTGATGCAATCATAGAAAGAAAACGTAAACGGTAAATGATTTGCCTCCAGAAATTCAATTTGTCTTTCGAGTTTCATTGGTTTCCACAAATCATCGGCATCCAAAAAAGAAATATAGCGTCCGCTGGCTTCAGCTAAAGCGAGATTTCTGGCAATTCCTGTTCCTGAATTTTTTTCGAGTGAAGTGAGTTTAATTCTTGTGTCGCGTAAGGCAAATTCCTTGATAATCGAAATAGTAGTATCAGTAGAGCAATCATCAACAAGAATCATTTCCCAGTTTTTATAGGTTTGATTTTGAACAGATTGAATCGTTTCTGCAATAAATTTTTCAGAATTAAAGGAAGGGATAATTATCGATACCAATGGTTTTTGCATTTTAATATGCTTTATCTTCGCCTTTAAAGGTATTAAATATCGTGATTAAAATTATTTTTATATCTAATAAAATCGACCAATTCTCCATGTAGAAAATATCATATTTCACCCGGTTTATGATATCCGTATCGGTCTCAACTTCGCCTCTGAAACCTTTAGTTTGAGCAAGTCCGGTGATTCCGGGTTTTATAAAATGGCGAACCATAAATTTATCTATTCTCAGAGCATACATTTCGGTATGGCTTACCATGTGTGGTCTGGGCCCTACAACCGACATATCTCCCAACAGCACATTAAAGAATTGTGGGAGTTCATCAATACTGGTTTTTCTGATAAATTTCCCCACTTTAGTAACTCTGGTATCATTTTTACAAACTTGGTTTATATGCGCTTCATCATTCAAAATCATCGATCTGAATTTGTAACAATCAAACTCTTTATAATTTAATCCATTTCTTTTTTGTACAAAAAACAACGGCCCTTTGGATTCTAATTTCACTAATAATGCCAGAATTGGTGTGAGCCATGACAAAATACCCAAAATGATAACTAGCGAAAAAAGGATGTCAAAAACGCGTTTGACCCCTTTATTTAAAGTTTCATCTAAAACAATATCTCTAAGAGAAATAACTGGGATGTAGTCATAATATTCAAACTTAAAATTGCGGGAGAGAATTTGTTTTTCATCCGGAATGAATTTCAATGTTTTCAAATTATTATCGGCAAAATAGGTTATGTCACTAATTTGTTTGTGCGTCAAATCACTCATGGAGCAGTACATTTCGTCAATTTTATTTTCTAATACAAATGAAAAAAATTCTTGAACCTGATTTTTTTTATCATTTTCTAAATCGAAAATTTTTACTAATTTATATCCGTAATCCGTATTATCCGTAAAAAAGTGTTGCAACGGTTCGATGCTTTTAGTGTTTCCTAACAAGACTACAGATCTATAATTCCCTCCAAAAAGCACTCTGTATTTTTTTAGAAAATAATAAATAGACAGTTTAACAATTAGAATTACAAATAATGAAGAGGACGTAAACCAGATAATTTCTTTGAAATTTGATTCACCAGAATAAAAAAAAGCGATTGCCAGGCAAAAAAGCGTAAATACAATTCCTTGCTTCAAGGCACAATTTAAAATAGAAATAACCTTTGTATACCTGTACACTTCATAGAAACCCAAATTCAATGCTATTAAAAACCAGGCACAACTTATAAATAGAGGAGAGAAAATAAAATGCTGTGATAATTCAGTCAAGTGCATAGAAAACACATTGATGATTATCAAGTCAAATACAAACGAAAAAGGGCGTATATACCCAGAATATCTTCCTGTTTTTGTTCTCACTAATTGATATGCTCAGAAAAGTCTTGATACTTTTCTATTTTTTAATAATTGTTTAAAATACCTGAAATTATTTTTAATAAGAACATTAGGATAAATAACGAACGATAAATACGTTTATTACTTCCTGTTTGATATTCTTATCAAAAAAATGTTTTTTTTAATTGGCAATTCTGAAAGGTAAAATTGGAATAATTTATTGAAATCCGAACACGATTATTGTATAATAAAACTATACAAACACAATAAAAAAGGCATAAAAAAAGAAGTACTTGTTAAAATACTTCCTTTTTTGTTTAAAATATATATTTTGAAAAATCTTTGTGTTCCTCTTTAGAAAGCTCTTCTTTTGATAGTGATTTGAAATATTCGTAGGTTATTTTCATTCCTTCTTCCCTACCCACTTTGGCTTCCCATCCCAATAGTTCTTTTGCTTTAGTAATATCCGGCTGGCGTTGCAAAGGATCGTTTATTGGTAAAGGATGATAAACTACTTTTTGATTGGTTCCTGTGAGTTTTATAATTTCATCTGCAAAATCCTTGATAGTAATCTCATCAGGATTTCCAATGTTTACCGGATAAGCATAATCTGAATGCAGTAATCTGTAAATCCCTTCTACCTGATCATCAACATAACAAAACGAACGCGTTTGCATTCCGTCACCAAAAATAGTTAAATCTTCTCCGCGAATTGCCTGACCAATAAAAGCTGGAATAACACGACCATCATTGAGACGCATTCTTGGACCATACGTATTAAAAATACGAACGATTCTGGTTTCTACACCATGAAAAGTATGGTACGCCATAGTTATTGATTCCTGAAAACGTTTCGCTTCATCATAAACACCTCTTGGACCAATGGTGTTTACATTTCCATAGTATTCTTCGGTTTGTGGATGAACCAATGGATCTCCGTAAACTTCAGAAGTAGATGCAATAAGAATTCGGGCTTTTTTTACTCTTGCCAATCCTAACAGATTGTGTGTTCCCAGAGAACCCACTTTCAAGGTTTGAATTGGAATTCTTAAATAGTCAATAGGACTCGCCGGTGAGGCAAAATGCAAGATGTAATCAATATTTCCCGGAACATGAACAAACTTTGTAATATCATGATGGTAAAACTCGAAATTCTCCAATTTGAATAAATGTTCGATATTTTTTAAATCTCCCGTGATGAGATTATCCATTCCAATAACAAAATAACCTTCTTTGATAAAACGATCACAAAGGTGTGATCCTAAAAATCCTGCGGCTCCGGTAATAAGTATTCTTTTCATAATAAATTTGTAAACATCTTTTGTCCTTGGCAAAAATAGTTATAATTATTGGGTTAGCTTTTTAAAATCAAGAGTTGAATTCAAATGTTGTTGATATTTTTCATCTACAAATGATTGTATCTCTTTCTCAAATCGCTCTTTAGAAAATTGTAATGCATGTGCTCTTATTGCTTTTGAATCAAATATTTTTGCTTCAAAAACAGCAATCGCTTCTTTGATAGCATCTGCGTTTTGTTCGTTAAAAAACAAACCGGTTTGTTCATTCACAACCGTTTCTAGAATCCCTCCTTTTGCATAAGCGATTACAGGAGTTCCGCAAGCCTGAGCTTCAACAGGGATGATTCCAAAATCTTCTTCGGCGGCAAAGACAAAAGCTTTCGCATTTTGCAAATATTCTTTTAATTCTAATTGACTCACGTGACCTACAACAGCAATATTGTCTTTGGCTATTTGTTGAATTTTATCAAATTCCGGCCCAGTTCCAGCAACAATCAATTTCAAATTAGGCATTTCATTAAACGCCTCAACTATCAGTTGCATTTTTTTATACGAAACCATTCGGGAAGCGGTAAAATAATATTTTTCTTTTTCTTCTTTTAATGAAAAAAAAGTAGTGTCAACCGGCGGATAAATCACCACTGAATCCCGATTGTATATGTTTTTTATCCTCTTCGCAACATGGTTTGAATTTGCAATAAAAAAAGTGACATTAGCTGCATTTGAAACATCCCATTTTCTAATTTTATTTAAAACATATTTGGCGTACATGCCTTTTAATCCTTTATCTAAGCCTGAATCTTTTAAGTATTGCTCCTGCAAATCCCAAGCGTATCGCATGGGGGAATGGCAATAACAAATATGCAATTGATTCTTGTTTGTACGAACTCCTTTGGCAATTGAAGAAGAAGAGCTGAGGATTAATTCATACTCACTCAAATCAAATTGTTCTATTGCAGATGGGAATAACTGGAGAAATTTTCGGTGGTTATTTTTAGCTGTTGGCAAATTCTGAATGAAAGTGGTTTTTGCCTTTTTTCCATTTAAAATAAAATGACGATCTTCTTCATTCAAAAAATCGATTAAAGAAAAATGATCAAAGTCGTTCCATATAGCATTCAGCGAATGAATTACTTTCTCCGCTCCGCCATTTACATAATACCAATCATTAATTAATGCTTTTTTCATGTAGAATTACTGTGCTATTTTTCGAATTAAGAAATAAAAATAATAGGCATATTTTCCTAAAATAAAATTAGTGTAAAATAAGAATTTTGGTACCCAGTGCTGAAATAAATTCAGGTTTTGTAATTCCTGTTTTAGTTCTTTTAAAGTAAATTTGCTTACTCCTACATTCATTTCAAAAACATGAAACGCTTGTCTGATCATTAATTCTTGCCTTAATTCATCTACCAAATTAATGTTGTATTGTTTGCCAACATCTGTACCAATATCGAGAACACCTTTCCACATACTGGCTCTTCCTTTGGCAGAATATGCGCCTGGAATATGCAAAATACCATCTTTGGCAGATTCACCAAACAAAGGAGGATTTCCGGCTCTTCCTGCCACCGAAGGGAATCCTAAATAACCAATTCCATTGGAACAAAAAGCATGTGCCGCGAGATAAATTTGATAATAAAGCGTTCCGTCATATTTGCTGGTTGCGAGCGTTTGCGCCCAAGGTTTGTTGATGACAAGACCGCCAACAAAACCACAACTTCTGAAAATAAACTTGGGAGAATCACCTGATTTTAAAATGGTTTCTTTATCTAAAATCCTGGAAACTCCAATAGGTTTATTGATATCTGTATCAAATCGAATAAACGGACGCGAAATCATGCTAATGTCTTTGTGCTTTTCACAAAAATCGGCAATTTGTTGTAATCCGTCTTTTAGAAACAAATCATCATTCCCAATTAGAATCACCCATTTGAAAATGGCTTGTTCAATTAACTTTCGGACATTGGCATCATACCCTAAATTGACTTCGTTTTCTATGTAATTGAAACGGACATTTTTTTGATGAAATAAAACCTTATATCGTTCTGCAATTTGTTGAATTTCTTTTCTTTCTTTCGAAAAATCTTCACAAATTAATACTTCGTCCGGTAACAAATGCATGTCATAAACCGATTGCAAAAGCTCCTCAAATTCTATTGGTCTGCCATACGCCGGAATGGCTATACTGTATCCTTCTTGTATAGTATTTAATGCCATTTATTGAATTATTTTTATACATTTTGCAGGGTTTCCTGCAATTACAGCATTTTCAGGAAAACTTTTTGTTACTACAGCATTGGCGCCAATTATAGCATTTTTTCCAATGGTTACATTGGGCATAATGGTGACTCCTTCTCCAATCCACACGTTATCTGCTATAACAACAGGCCCTTTAGACACTAAACCTCTTTTATTTGGTGGTAATGTTAAGGATTCTAAGTTTGGTAATCCGTGAAAATGATCTGTTATAAATACCTTACTGGCAATCAAAACATTGTTCCCAATGGTTATGGAATTGATACAACCAATATGACAATCATAATTAATACTCACATTATTCCCTATGGTAATTTTGGGATTAAAAGTGAACTGATTGTGGGTTTCAAATGTTTCCAGACGCAATCTTTCGAAACAGAAAAAATCATCACCAATTTCAATATTTTGGGCACCATGTAAATAAATTGGAGATTCAATATAGAAATTTTTACCGCAGTTTTTAAAATTTCTTTTCACCATAAAAGAATAGATTCTGTTTCTAAAATACTTGGAATATTTTAAAAAAGAATACGAAAAAAAGAGACTACAAAATGAAGCAACATGATCTGCTAATGCTATGCAAATTCTTTTCATAATTTATCTGAATCTATTTAAACGGGTCTGGCGGACAAATGTATGTTTTATATTTATATGAGAATAATCTACATTAAAATATCATTCTTGGTTTTGTCCTGCAATTAAAATTATAAAAAAATAAATCTAAGTTTAAATACAATAAAAAGACACAAAATTACCTATACAAAAACTCACTGCCCACTAATAATTTTGTATTCTCCTCTAAAAAAATTACATTTGATTTGATTTTAAAAATGAAAAAAATGAAAAAAATATTTTTTAGTATTTGCATCGTTTCTTTGTTAGCAGCTTGTCAGGAACCATCAAAAGACAAATCAGAAAAAGAAACATTAGGCAAATACCAAATGTCTGTCATTCAAAGAACAGACAGCGGTGAGGTTTGTTTGTTTATACTAGATACTGAAACAGGAGAAGTGACAATGAGAGGAGATAAATCAGGTGCTTGGACTTCACAAGGTAGTCCTGATGATGCTCAATAAATAGAAAGCAACGCGAATAATTGAATACAAAAAAGCACAGAGGTTTCCTGTTTTGGAACCTCTGTTTTATATACAAACTATTGTGATTAAAAATGTCTTCCTGAGTTTTGGAATCAATTTTATAAACTTCTTATTTCCGGTAATTCTGATTCCTTTTTACATTAGTGTATTCGGAATTACTAATTACGGATTAATAGCGATTTGTATTTCCTTGATTAATTATATTGCTGTCATTAACGATTACTCCTGGAGTATTTTGGGCCCTGTAAAAATTGGTCAGATTGGCGAAAACACCTCAGCACTTAACCACTATATTTCAACTGTAATCAATACAAAATTAGTCCTGCTTATTCCCTCCTTTGTATTGCTTTTTCTTTTTATACAAATGTATAGCGGCATACATTCTAACGCCGTTTTATGTTTGTCTTTATTTGTAATGCTCTTTTCGAGGTCTCAAAACTCCCATTGGATATTTATCGGGTTAAATAAAGTCAATGTCTATTTTATAATCAATTCTGTTTTTAAAATCAGTACAATCGTTACTGTGTTGTTATTCATCAAGCAACGGGAATCCTTTCAGTTTCTGTTTTTTATACTGGGTTTTTTTGATAGTATGATTTTTATCTTTTCGCTTTTATATTTATATCTAAAATGCGATTACAGCTATACTTTTACACCTTTTAAAAACATCTTTCAAGAGTTACAAAATGGGTTCAAAATGTTTTTAACAAACCTTACTATTTGCTCTATATTAAATTCGGGAACACTAATTTTAGGTTTGTTTTTTGAATCTAAAATTATTGGAATTTACAGTGTTGCAGAGAAAATAATTATGCTTTGTAAGCATACAATTGGCGTTTTATTTCAAGGCGTTTTTCCAAAAATATGCAAATTGGGAATCGCCAATATCAAAGAATTAAACCACAATTTACGCTTGATATTCAAGTCTTATTTGGTTTTATATTCCTTTGGAACATTAATTTTAATCTTTTTTTCAAAACAAATAATTCCATTTTTAAGCAGTGAAAATATCGAAGAATCCAGTAGATATTTGGTACTTCTTTCCCCTATTCCGCTAATTGCTTCTTTAAATCAATCGGCATATATGTCTTTGGTGCTTCACGAAAAAAAGAATATTTATTTCTCCGGCTACTTCATTGGTTTACTCCTAAATATTATTCTTTCGTTTACACTGACATATTTTTTTCAGGTCGAAGGAATGATTGCCACACTGATACTTACAGAACTTTTTATAACGCTATTCTTAAATTACAATACCTTAACCCATAAATATTTAAATTTTTTCAACCGCTATGATTAAAGTAGGATTTCTTGTTTCATATGATTTCAAATATTTATACCAATCTATTCCGTTAGTTTATAATGATGCGGATTTGATTGTGCTTGCTGTTGATAAAGAAAGACTGACTTGGAGTGGAAATCCGCTTGTTATTGATCCGGATTTTTTTGAATGGGTTCAAAAGTTTGATGTTTTAAAAAAAATAGTGGTTTATGAAGACTCTTTTTTTGTCCCTGAAAATTCTCCCGCTCAAAACGACACCCGAGAACGAAATCTTCTGGCAAAAGCTATGGGCGAAGGTGGATGGCACATTCAGATTGATAGTGATGAGTATTTTAATGACTTCAAAAGTTTTACTGGTTTTCTAAAAGAAAGAAATAATCTATTACAAAATCCCGAAGCAAATCCTGTTGAAATTCACGTGCAATGGATCACTTTATTTAAAAAAGTTGAAGGTGGTTTTCTCTATGTAAAAGACTCTTTAGATACTATTGAAGTTGCTACAAACGTGCCAAAATACAAATACATGAGGGCCACAAGGCATTCGAAAAAAATAATAACAAAATACATTTTATTGCATCAATCGTGGGCCAGAGATGATGATGAAATTTATACTAAAATAACCAATTGGTCTCATCGGGATGATTCTGATAATTTGGCATTTTTTGAATTTTGGAAAAAAATAAATCTGACGAATTATAAAGAATTTACGAATCTACATGAAAATGATCCCACAAAATGGAATTCTCTGGGTTTTATAGCTGAAGATGAAATTTATTCGCTAAAGCTTACTATCAGTGCTTTCGACTTATTTAAATTAAAATTAAAGAAGAATCTCATTCAATTTATTAGAGAAAAACTACCCGTTAGTCTTCAAAATAATATTCGAGATTTGTTTAAAAAACTGATAAAATGAGAACAGAAACTAAAACGAATTACATTCTAATTGTACTGCTGTATCTTTTTGCTTTGTCAACAGTATTGTACTCTTTTGAAGCCATTCAGTCTGTTGTAATGATTCTTAGCAGTGTTTTTATGATACTGCAATTTCGGTCCGGAAAACCTTTTTTTACAACTAAAACAGCCCCTTTTTTACTATCATTTATTATCATATGTAGTATTGGACTTTGGTATTTTAGCGCTAAAAGTGTGCAGCTAATTGCCAATAACCTACTGCTCTTTGTCGTGCCATTATTCAGTATTTATCTGTATCAGTCCAAACACTTTCTGGAAAACAAAAAAAACATTCTGCTGACCTATTGTTTTGCTGTTGGTTTACTCTGTGTGTATATTGTTGGGTATTATATCAAAGACATTCCAAATCATCAATTCAACTGGTATTTCGCGCGATTTAATATAGAAAACCACCTTCATTTTCACGGAACCTACCTCAGCCTTTGGATGGGCGTAGCGGTATTGTTTGTAATGGATTTTTTAGTGAAACGAGACGAATCCAAAACCTATCTCAATTATAGTGTAGCAGTTTTGATGGTTCTATTAATTGCCGGATTAATCATTATAAACTCTCGAATGGTTTTGTATTCGGTTCTTTTTTTGAGCGTGCTCAACTATTATTTTTATTACTATTAAACCAATTTGGGAAGCAAAAAAAAGACTTTCCTGTACTTGATTGCCTTGGTGTGTTTGATTCTTTTTCTATCCCAGCGCTACATTGCAGATATTGAATTTCTATATAAAAATGCTGTTTCTAATTCCTCCAGATATACCATTTGTTACTGTTCCTTACAAACCATTTTTGACTCCTTTTTTCTAGGTATGGACCCAAGTATCATTCAAAATAAACTAAATACTTGTTATGACAATTATGGCTTTTATGAATTATCTAAGGAGAATATCAATTCGCACAATCAGTATTTAGATTATTTTTTAAAAGGTGGAATACTCCTTTTTATTTCGTTTATTTTTACTTTAATCGTAAAATTACGTCATTCTTTAAATCAAAAAAATTATCTCTATTTTTCAATAACTGTGTTGTTTAGTTTTGCCTTTATCACCGAAAATATTCTGGTTCGACAATATGGAATGTTTATTTATGTGTTTTGTGATGTGCTGTTATTGGGCGCTATTCTGTCTGATGAAAGCCATAACGCTGATAAAATAGAAGAACGCTAAAGTTGGAATTAATAAAATACAGCCGTCGCTTAAACATAAAAACAAGTAGATTAGAATACCGATAAAGTAATCGTAATTATTGTTTTTTGTTTTTAAATACAGGTATATCGGTGTGAAAAAAGAGATGCAAAACAAGAATAAACCCACTAATCCAAACTGTTTAAATATAGATAAATAAACGATTTCCTCAATCGCACTATAAACTTTACTACCAAAAAAACTGATTTCGTTTGTTTTTCGTATTTGCAAAATTCGACCGCCTAAATTAGCATCAAAAATAAATCCCTGCAAAGACCCGTACTGAAAATACCTCGTCATAATAACAGTTCCCATGATTAGCAAAATCAGGCCACCGAGAAGGTATATTTTTACTAGTTTTAAGACCTGATTTCGATATAAAAACAGGAAATAAAAGATTAATCCTATCCAAACGGTTCGTGATAAGGTTAACAATAAAGCCAAAACAACAATGAATATTTTTAGTTTTGACTTGGTATTCTTATAAAAAATGGGAAACAACATTAAGGTACAAACACCAAAAATATTTCCGTTGTTATAGGTAGAAATTAATTTACTTACAGAACCGCGCTGATTAAATTTAGAGGTATCCAATTCTCCTAAATCGCCAGCATTAACTGTAAAATAAGGGATTTCTAAAAAATGACCCGTAACTTGTTTGTAAATAAACAGAAAAATTCCATATACTGAAATTATCAAAACCGATTTGCTCAAAACAGTCTCTATATACTCGCTTTTGATTTTGACCAGAAAGGAACTTAGAAAAATATAAAATAACAAGGGTAAAAAAACAAAGCTTACGTAAAACGAAATTAAATTTCCCAAAGACCCTTCGTAACCGTTCACCATCAAATGAATCGTAAAATAAATCACAAATGGCAGGGTTGCAATGTATGCTATAAACGGTTTGTTCTGTACCGTAAATTTGTACTTATTTGCTATAATAAATACTGACAATAACATTAAAAAACCCAGATATAAATACCCCCAAGTTATTGGAATTCCGGCAATTTTAAATCCACCTTTAGGAATAATAATGACAAGAAAAACGGCGAGAAAGAATACTAATTCTCTCAACCTTTCATTAGTCAATTGTATCGTAAAAATATTCCTCATTAGTTAAGATGAACCATTAGATATTTGGATTTTACTACTATAAACAGTTGCTCAAACTTTCCTCCCAGCCTTTTATAGCAATCCCAAAAACCAATTTAATCTTGGTTTTATCCAGAACACTATATTTTGGTCGTTGTGCCGGTGTGGGATAACTGCTTGTTGGAATGGGCTGTAAATCAATATTTATAGTATTATTTTCGAATATTTTTTTGGCAAAATCAAACCAGCTACAAGAACCTTCGTTACTGAAATTATAAATGCCGCTTACTTTATGAGTGGGGTGTTGACTAACAAATACTACGATTTGAACAAGCGCTTCGGCTAAATCAACAGCATTTGTTGGCGTTCCGATTTGGTCATTTACCACAGATAAAGAATCGCGTTCTGCTCCCAGTCGCAACATGGTTTTCATGAAATTAGCACCAAATTGCGAATAAACCCATGACGTTCTTATAATAAAATAATCTTCCAAAATAGCTTGAACTGCCTTTTCTCCGTCTAATTTCGTTTGTCCATATACACTTTTCGGATTTGGAATATCTTCTTCTGTGTAGGGTGTTTTTTTGGTGCCATCAAAAACAAAATCGGTAGAAACATGAATTAATTGGGTCTTAAACTCTTTGCAAATCTCAGCCAGATTTTTGACTCCCGTCACATTGATTGCTTCTGCTTTTTCAGTTTCGGTTTCTGCTTTGTCTACGGCAGTATAAGCTGCGGTATTGATACAAAAATCAGGTTTTATTTTGTTGAAAACGGACTCAATTCCTGCTTTTTGTGTAATATCAAGCACTTTAGAATCACAAAAAACAAAATCAATTTGAGGATACTTTTCTGCAATAAATTGAAGAGATTGTCCTAATTGCCCATTGGCACCCGTGACAAGAACTACCATATTTTTTTGGCGTTTTCTAAAGTGGGTAATATTTGATCTTTTTCTGAAATAAGTAATTCTGTTTCCGGAAACTGCCAATCTATATTTAGCTCTGAATCATTAAATTTAATACCACCTTCCGATTCTTTATTATAAAAATTATCGCATTTATAAAAAAATGTTGCTGTTTCGCTTAGCACTAAAAAGCCGTGAGCAAAACCTCTTGGAACAAAAAACTGTGTTTGATTTTCGCCCGAAAGTACAACCGAAATATGCTGACCAAATGTTGCAGAACCAGGTCTTATATCCACCGCAACATCTAAAACTTCTCCTTGTAAAACGCGTACTAACTTGGCTTGTGCATGAACTCCTGTTTGATAATGCAATCCGCGAAGTACTCCTTTTGTAGAAAATGATTGATTGTCTTGTACAAAATGAACGGGTTGATTGACTCCTTTTTGAAAGGTTTTTTCATTGAAACTTTCCATAAAATAACCTCTTTCATCTTGAATTATTTTCGGTTCAATAATGAAACAGCCTTCAAGTTTCGTGCTAATAAAATTCATAAATTGGTTTAAATTATATCTAATAAATGTGTTCCGTAGCCACTTTTTAATAAGGGCTCCGCTATTTTTTTTAATTGTTCGGCATCAATGTAGCCCATTCGGTATGCTGCTTCTTCTATAGAACCAATTTTTAATCCTTGACGTTCTTCAATTACTTGGACAAATTGAGAAGCCTGCATCAAAGAATTGAACGTTCCGGTATCAAACCAAGCGGTTCCTCGGTCCAGAATACTCACTTTTAATTTTCCTCTACGCAGGTATTCTTTATTGACATCCGTGATTTCTATTTCGCCGCGTTGACTTGGTTTTATATTGGCAGCAATTTCAACCACATCATTATCATAAAAATAAATCCCGGGAACAGCATAATTTGATTTGGGTACCAACGGTTTTTCTTCAATAGAAAGTACGTTCCCATTAGCATCAAAATCAACTACGCCGTAGCGCTCAGGGTCGTTTACGTGATAGGCATAAATGATTCCGCCATCCGGATTATTATTGGCCTGCAATAAATCAGACAATCCGGTTCCGTAAAAAATATTGTCTCCCAGCACCAATGCCACTTTTTCTTTTCCGATAAATTCTTTTCCAATGATAAAGGCTTCCGCCAAACCGTTTGGGTGTTCCTGAACAGCATATTCAAAACGACAACCCAGTTTAGTTCCATCACCCAATAATTGTCGGAACAAAGGCAAATCATGAGGTGTCGAAATGATTAAAATCTCTCTGATTCCTGCCCACATCAAGGAGGATAACGGATAATAAATCATCGGTTTGTCATAAATTGGCATCAACTGTTTACTGACTGCAAGCGTAAGCGGATGCAATCGGGTACCTGAACCTCCAGCTAATATAATTCCTTTCATAAATGATTATTTATTGTATTTAACCTTCAGTTTTTGATAAAATTTCAACAGCATAGAACTAATTAAAAATATAAAAATCAGCAGAAAAGGAGCAACAAATTTCAACTTTCCGTTAATTGATTTTACATTTTTAATATTGGTTACCGAACTGACCTCTTTAATCACTTTATCAAAATTGATTCTTTCCAATCTATTCTTTCCTTGTTCTTTAATTAAGTTTTCTTTGGTTTTTATGATGTCGTTTAACTGCGCATTTTCGTTATAATAAACTAAACTGCTAGTAGATCCTTTTGTGTTTTTATTGTAATCGTTCAACAATCCGTCTATCTGTTTGATAATAGAATCATTCGCTTTACTATTGATTTCAAGGTTTTTTAAGTTTTCCTTTTTTAGGTTCGAATAATACTCTGAATCATTCAAATATTGCATCAAAGGATTGCCAAAACCTTCTTTTGTAACCCTTTTTGAAGAAGTTATGCTAAGGGCATGAAACGGATAATTCTTGCTGGTTAATTTATTCTCCACCGACTTGGTTAAACCTCCGTCTTCGGCCATTAATTTTATTAGTTCTAATCGTTGTTCGTCATTGCCTACAAATTTATAGACATCAATTATTGGTTCAATCTTGATGCTGTTTATTTTTTGAGCGTCTTTAAATCCTAAGTCTTTTAGAAAAACAGTGTCGTTTTCATTAATTTTAGAATTCAACAAACTGACCTTAGCATACAAATAGTCATTGGAACCAAAATTTGGCATTACAATGATTTCATGATCATAAGAAACCCTTGTGCTATCTAAGAATATCCCTAAACCCGTTCCTAAAAAAAGTAAAATGACCAGTACAATAACATTTCTTTTTAGAAATAGAAATCCTTCAAAAAGACTTAAAAAAATACCGTCTATAAAATTACCGATTTTTTGAAAAATTTGCGACAAATCAATTTCTTGATCCTCTTGATTCTGGGGTACGTTTGCACTCATTTATAACTCTTATTTTACGTTAAAAATTTGTTCTAATATCTTAATAGTAATCAAATAGGTTGGTTTAACTCCCGTTGTCCCTAATCCTCCTGAAGCCAGAGTACTTCCGGTTTCCAATGGATTATCCGAAGCGTAATACGCATATCTCACCTGAATATCCTGTGGCACACTTTTTCTGATTTTTGAAGCAGATTGAATGGCTTTCTGATAGTAAGAACCTTCCATTTCCAGTCCGATAACGCCCCAAGTCGATTCGTGAAAAAACTTCAATAAATCGCGGTTTTGCAATGAAGTTCCTAAAACAGTTACCATTGGACCTGCAAAAACAGCAATGTCATTTCCTTCGAACATATCCGAAGTTAATTTATTTTCGAAAAAATAATTATCCGCAGTTCCTTCATTAATGTGGGCGTTCGGAATCATAATATCGCCTTTTCCACCTTCGAGAATTCCGGCTTTTCCCATTATCGAAACCGATTTTACATTCAAAAGTGTGTCTTTTTTATACGGTTTCAACAGCTCGTCAATCGTTTCATAAGCCTGCTCTCCAAACGCATAATCCATGACTATCAATACCGGTTTTTCATCTCCGATGGCTGCATTTGGAAACGATGTTGTACTCCAATCTATTTTGGCGGTGTCAAAAATTTGCACATCTATATTCGTTCCCGAAGTGTCCGGTAAAAAAATCATTCCGTGTTTTTGAGCCACTTCTTCGACTTTATTTCGAACTTCATTCGCACCGGACTTGCTCAATTCTTCATAAATAAAGAAATCAGATTTATCTTTGAACTTGGTTTTCAAAACCGGAGTAGCAAAAATAGAGTTCATCACACTGTGCATATTGGCGCTAATCACGTGAATTGGTCGGTCTAAAAGTTGATTCGCTTTCAAAACCTCCTTAATATTTGTCGCCCAAATTTCCCCATGAATATGATGTCCCAATCGCTCTCTAAGAATTGGACTAAAGGTGATGGTTCTCTTATTATTCTCAACCACTTCCTCAATGGCTAATTTTCCCAACCAAAAAACAACATGCAAAAATCGGTCTGGCGCAGTTTCTGAACCAAACGCTTCATAAATATCCAAAACTTCCTCAAATGTTCTTCCCAGAATATTCGCAGCATGTGAAATTGCCTTTTCTTTATCAACAAGCGAAAGTTTTTTGGTTTGCAATACCGCTTGTTCCAGTTTTAACCAATCTCGGGAAACTTCACCGCCATCGTCTAATAAAACTCGATTTCTAATCTTATGGGATTCGATGAAAATAAACGTCAAATGCGTCAAAATATCATAAATATCCGAGCGTCCGCGCGTAATTTCCACGTTCATTTGTTCTTCGTCAATTCGATAACAATTGCGACGTCTTTTTGGCGGTACAATCGCCTGAAAATGCGATTTTGAATACCCTTCATCCGAAGTTAAATTGATAAATCTACATTCTTCAATTCCTACCGGAAGACGCTCTATAACATATAAAAGTCCGTTTAATTCTACTTTTTCTTCGGCAATATTACCATAAATTTCAGGTCGTAAAGCCATCAAAGCCTCTCGTAACGTATCGCCGGAAATTCCCATTGGTTTATAAAAACCTCTGTTGAATAAATGGCGCATCGTGATGTACATTTTTTCAATGGCAGCCGATGATTCTTGCGCTCTGGATCGTGATATATTTTTAGTCTCTTTCATTCTTTTTTGTAATACTAACTAGTACAAATGTATCGTTTTTATTGCTCGTTTAATAAATCCACTATTTTTCTGTCATTCGAAAGTCTTGGGATTTTATTTTGTCCGCCCAATTTTCCTATTGACTTCATATATTCCTGAAAACCGTTTTTGGCCACTTTTGTAATCACGACTTTTCGCAATACATGTCCCACAATCAAATCGTCATAATACACATTTTGTTTTCGCATGGCGTTATCTATCGCTTCCGCAAAAGATACGCTGTCTTCCGGTTCGTTCTCAAATTCAATGAACCATTCGTGATAGGGTAATCCTTCGGCAGGATTAATTTGAGGCGCCACGGTAAACTCATTCACCCGAATTGTAGTTCCCGCCATCGCTTCCTGCAATGCGCTTTCTACTTCTTTACCAATAACATGTTCGCCAAAGGCTGATATGTAATGTTTAATTCTTCCCGAAACAATTACGCGATACGGTTTCAAAGAAGTAAACTGCACAGTATCCCCAATATTGTATCCCCAAAGTCCGGCATTGGTAGAAATAATCAATACATAATTTACATTCAATTCTACTTCGCCAATCGTATAGCGTTTTGGATTTTCGGTGAAAAATTCGTCAACTTTAATGAATTCATAGAAAATTCCTGAATTCAAAAGTAACAACATTCCGTTGTCTTTCTGAGAATCTTGGTAGGCAAAAAAGCCTTCGGAAGCCGGAAACAATTCAATCGAATCGACTTTTCTTCCAATTAAATTTTCGAATTTCGCTCGATAAGGTTCGTAATTGACACCGCCGTAAATAAACAAATTGAAGTTTTTGAAGATTTCGCCAACGGGTTTGTTTGCTTTTTCCTTTAATTTCTCAAAATACATTTGTACCCAAGACGGAATTCCTGAAATCACGGACATGTCTTCGTTAATAGTTTCGTCTACAATGGCATTGACTTTGGTTTCCCAATCTTCGATGCAATTGGTTTCCCAACTCGGCATGCGGTTTTTTTGTAAATATTTCGGAACAAAATGCGCTACAATTCCGGATAACCTTCCGAGTTTGATACCGTTTTTTTCTTCTAAAATAGGACTTCCTTGCAAGAAAATCATTTTTCCTGATACAAAATCTGCTTTTCCAGTTTCGTGTATGTAACTCAAAATTGCATTTCGAGAGGAATGAAAATGAAAAGGCATCGATTCTTTTGTCAACGGAATATATTTGGCACCCGAAGTAGTTCCAGAAGTTTTAGCAAAATATAAAGGTTTTCCTTTCCAAAGCACATTTTCTTCGCCTTTTACGACTTTATCAACATAATGTTTGAAACCTTCGTAATCGCGAACGGGAACTTTTCGAATAAAATCGGAATGGGATTTTATAGAACCAAAATCGTGGTCTTTTCCAAATTGCGTTTGAGCTGCTTCTTTGATTAATTCTTCAAAAACTTTTTGTTGGGTTTCAACAGGATTATTGGCC
>ERZ1034365.336-NODE-336-length-26321-cov-4.034255_pt1 | contig 26321 bp, 21 predicted proteins | sample MGYA00520615_ERZ1034365 | MGnify/ENA primary metagenome ERZ1034365 (study PRJEB33736, sample SAMEA104284505) | Azolla filiculoides | biome: Urban; feature: Water surface; material: Ditch water | place: Netherlands | collected 2015-10-28 | depth 0-0.1 m ...
CGCTCGCCATTAGGCAGGCTGTGCTTTTGAAGCATCAATGTCACTTTCTTTTGCTTTTCTTTCCAGTGCCCATTAACCAACATGAGATAACGCTTATCCATTTGATTGCGGCGCATTGCCTCATGCAAAGCAACTAACGCACTTCGCTTCTTACCAACCATCAAAACACCGGAAGTTTCACGATCAAGACGATGAACCAACTCTAAAAACTTAGCCTGAGGACGTTCTAGTCTCAACTGCTCAATCACGCCACGACTAACACCGCTACCACCGTGCACCGCCATACCCGCTGGCTTATCCAGAACGAGCATCGCATCATCTTCAAAAATAACAGACTGCTCAAACTTGGCTGTAACCTGTTTAGGTGGCTCATCAACATGGTCAGCCACTTTTGCACGTATCGGTGGAATCCTCACCAAATCGCCCATTTCCAGCTTGTAAGTAGCGTCAATGCGCTTTTTGTTAACGCGAACTTCTCCGCTTCTTAGAATGCGATACAAATGACTCTTAGGAACCCCTTTTAAGGTTTTAGTCAGGTAATTATCAATTCGCTGACCAACACTGCCCTCATCAATCGTGAGCATCGCTGCACTTGATTCACTAATTTCATTACTTATTTTGCTTAAATTTGTCATCTCACCTATACTACGAAACTCTTGAAGATTATGCGCCAAGCGCTTCTTCTAAGAATGAATTGAATGTTTTAGATTTATCTAAAAAACACCTTGGTTAATTTCGCTCGCCAAATAAAATTAAGTAGCGATTTTTGTATTAAAAAATTAATGCGCTCAAGCCCTACAGAACATCTGCCAATACCAAGAGTATAAGCGATGGCGTGGCTTGGATTAGCTAGAACTTTGAATTTTAGCCGATATTGTCGACTAAACCGAATCTAAATTAATAGACAGAACAAACGAAACTGGACTACACAAAACATTTAACGAGTCATTTACCCAACAAATTCAATCTGATGTTCTAAAATAACAGCAGACTTTTTGTGAGGCGACAAAATAACGCCTCCTCTAAATTAGCAGCAATTTAACAAATTGCTTAAATACTCGATGTTTAAATAAGTCCAAACAAGGTTTTTCTGGCAGATATAGTGCTTATGTTTGTTGCAATATATCGCTGTTACTCGCGAGTCTGAAGTTCACCTCTAGCATCCACACCACCTTCATCTGGCATCATCTGCAAGCCCGCTAAGAGCGCGGGAGTCAACACAATGAAACGTATGTTATTTAATGCGACGCAGTCTGAAGAACTACGCGTCGCGATTGTCGATGGTCAAAAACTAATTGACCTTGATATCGAATCTGCAGGTAAGGAACAACGCAAAAGCAACATCTACAAGGGCGTTATTACCCGCATCGAACCTTCTCTAGAAGCAGCCTTTGTTAATTACGGTACAGATCGCCACGGCTTCTTACCGTTCAAAGAAGTTGCACGTAGCTACTTCCAAAACGACGTTGATGGCGGTCGTGCACGCATTCAAGACGTGCTTAAAGAAGGTCAAGAACTCATCGTGCAAGTGGATAAAGATGAGCGCGGCAACAAAGGTGCTGCACTCACCACATTCATCTCGCTTGCTGGTCGTTATTTAGTATTAATGCCAAACAACCCACGTGGTGGTGGTGTTTCACGCCGCATTGAGGGTGAAGACCGCAACGAACTACGTGACATCATGGCGCAACTTGAAGTGCCAAATGGAATGAGCATCATTGCACGTACTGCTGGTATTGGTCGTACGCTTGAAGAACTTCAATGGGATTTAAGCTACCTATTACAACTTTGGACAGCGGTTGAAAGTGCTTCAACTATTCAGAATGGTCCTTTCTTGATTTACCAAGAAGGCAGCTTAGTGATTCGTGCAATTCGCGATTACTTCCAACCAGATATCGGTGAAATCTTAATCGACACACCTGATATCCATGAACAAGCCATTCAGTTCATGAATCATGTGATGCCTGGCAATGTAGCCCGCGTTAAGCTTTACCAAGACGAAACACCCCTATTCTCACGCTTCCAAATTGAACATCAAATTGAAACTGCATTCTCACGCGAAGTAAGGTTGCCTTCTGGTGGCGCAATTGTGATTGACCACACAGAAGCGCTAGTTTCTGTAGACGTTAACTCAGGCCGTTCAACCAAAGGTAGCGACATTGAGAACACAGCGTTCAACACAAACTTAGAAGCTGCAGAAGAAGTTGCACGTCAACTACGCTTGCGCGACTTAGGTGGTTTAGTTGTAATTGACTTCATTGACATGGAAAGCCAACGCAATCAACGTGAAGTTGAAAACCGTTTACGTGATGCGCTGCATTACGACCGCGCTCGTGTTCAAACTGGAAAAATCTCACGTTTTGGCTTGCTCGAGCTTTCTCGTCAACGCTTACGCCCAAGCCTTGGTGAAAGCAACCACATTCCTTGCCCACGCTGCCATGGCACTGGCCATATTCGCGGCATTGAATCAACAGCGCTTCATATCTTGCGTATTACTCAAGAAGAAGCAATGAAAGAGAATAGCAAGGCAATCCAGGTTCAACTTCCTGTTGAAGCTGCTACGTTCTTGCTTAATGAAAAACGTGCTGATATTCATAAAATTGAACAACGTACAGGTGTTGAAGTTGTTTTAATTCCAAATATTCACATGGAAACACCAAACTACACTATCACTCGCATTAAGAGCGATGACAGTGCAGATGACGGCCCACGCAGCTACCAAATGGTTGAACTTCCTACAGAGGAAGAGGCAAGCGTTGCGGTACAAGAAGTTAAAGCAATCAAACAAGTTGCTGCAGTGCGTGGTATTACGCCATCAGCACCAGCGCCAACGAGCGCAGTTGCAACAACATCTTTACTTGCTCGGGTTAAAAACTGGTTAGCTTCATTAACAACAAAATCAGAGCCTAAAAAAGAGCAACGCGACCACAACGGTAGACGTGAGGGTAATCGTAACAACCGTAACCGCAACCGTAACCGCAATGATCGTGGCGATCGTAATAATCAAGGTGATCGTCCAAACAATGCTCAACAACGTCCACAAGACCAACGTCAACCAAGACCGCAGCAGCCACAACAACAGCAAAAACCTCAAAATGCCCCTGCTGCTGTTGAGTCTGCAACGACCGAAAATACAGGTGAGCAACGCGAGCCACGTAACAATCGTCGTGGCCGCAATGGTCGTCGTGATCGTGGCCCTCGCAATGACAGACCAAATGGCGAAAATCAAAATCGCCAAAACGGTGAATTAGAGCAAAACATTACAGCGCCAATTGCAGCCCAACAAAATAAAGTTGAGCAAAATACTTCATCAAACAATGAAGTGATTAAAACTGAAGCGGTCAATGTTCAAGCTCAAGCGCCTATTGTTAAAGCAGAAGTGAAAGCTGAAGTTGTTAAGTCTGACATTGAAGTTGTTACAACAAAGCCAGCTAAACAAGAGAAACCTGCAAAAACAGAGTCTGTTGCTTCTACTGAAACTGCAAAACCAACAGAAGAAAAAGCTGAAAAGAAAGCACGTCCAGCGCGCAAACCTGCAGCAAAAGCAAAACCTGTTGATTTAGCGGCAAGTGGATTACAACTTGTTGAAACGAGTGCCGACAAGGTGAAAGCAGTAGCAACTACTGAGCCTGAAGCACCAAAACAAGCTCGTAAGACACCAGCGTGGAAAAAGAAAGCTGATGAAGCTGCAAAAGATGAGCCTTTAGTCATCGTACAAACGCAGAAGTAAGTTGTTTTAAGCACCTCGTGTGCTAAGCAAATAAAAAGCCCCGATTGTTCGGGGCTTTTTATTTATTAAAACTTTCAAGTGTTCAAGTCATCCACACTGGCGCCATAGAACTTAGCTTTAAGCTTCTTAAGTTGATCCCTAAACTCTGCAGCTTTTTCGAATTCTAAATTCTTAGCACTGTCATGCATGCCCTTTTCAAGACGTTTCATTTCCTTAAGAATTTGCTTTTCGTTTAATACATCATAACTAGCCTGATCTTGTGCAGCTTTACGCTCACGAGCAGCATCGTCTTTATCGTAGACGCCATCAATAATATCTTTAATCTTCTTGCTTACGCCTTTAGGGATAATGCCATTCTCAAGGTTAAATGCGATTTGTTTATCACGACGTCGCTGAGTTTCATCCATCGCCAATTTCATAGATCGAGTAATACGGTTTGCGTAAAAAATGACCTTACCATTCAAATTACGTGCAGCACGACCGGCCGTTTGAATCAGTGAGCGCTCTGAGCGTAAGAAACCCTCTTTGTCGGCATCAAGCACTGCCACAAGTGATACCTCAGGAATATCCAAACCCTCACGTAGCAAGTTAATGCCGACTAAAACATCAAACTCACCTAAACGTAAATCACGAATAATCTCAACGCGCTCAACGGTATCAATATCCGAATGCAAATAGCGCACCTTAACGCCATGCTCACTTAAGTAATCTGTTAAATCCTCGGCCATGCGCTTAGTTAAGGTGGTCGCTAATACACGCTCACCAACATCAATACGTAACTTAATTTCTGAAAGTAAGTCATCTACTTGGGTATCTGCAGGCTTAACGATAATTTCAGGATCAACCAAGCCAGTAGGCCTAGCCACCTGCTCAACTACTTGCTGTTGATGATTAGCCTCATATTCCGCTGGTGTCGCTGAAACGAATACTGTTTGACGCATGATTTGCTCAAACTCTTCAAATTTGAGCGGGCGATTATCAAGTGCAGATGGCAAACGGAAGCCGTAGTCCACCAAGTTCTCTTTACGCGACTTATCGCCTTTGTACATCGCACCGATTTGCGGCACCGTAACATGGCTCTCATCCATAATCATCAATGCGTTTTTAGGTAAGTAATCAATCAAAGTTGGCGGCGGATCGCCTGGGCCACGCCCTGAAAGATGGCGCGAGTAGTTTTCAATACCTTTACAGAAACCGATCTCATTAAGCATTTCCAAGTCAAAACGCGTCCGTTGCTCGATACGCTGGGCCTCAACTAGCTTGCCGTTTTTAATGTAGAAGTCCACGCGCTCACGCAACTCCTGCTTAATCTTCTCCATGGCACGCACGGTCGTTTCACGCGGAGTAACGTAATGACTGGACGGATAAATCGTGTACGCCGCAATCTTGTTGAATACCTGCCCTGTTAGCGGATCGAATAAGGTAATGTGCTCAACCTCATCGTCAAACAATGAGATACGCACAGCCGTTTCGCTATTCTCGGCCGGAAATACATCAATGACGTCACCACGTACACGGAAACATCCACGAGAAAAATCAAAGTCATTTCTATCGTATTGCATGCCAACCAAACGCAAAATTGCATCACGCTGACTCATCTTCTCACCCTGTTGCAGGTGCAAGACCATACCGTGGTAATCAACTGGATCACCAATACCGTAAATTGCTGATACAGAAGCCACAATAATGGCATCCTCACGCTCTAATAAAGCCTTAGTCGCAGAAAGGCGCATTTGCTCGATGTGCTCGTTTATGCTTGAGTCTTTTTCAATAAACAAATCACGTGAAGGCACATAAGCCTCTGGTTGATAGTAATCGTAATAAGAAACGAAGTACTCAACCGCATTATTTGGGAAAAACTCACGAAACTCGGAATAAAGCTGCGCAGCAAGTGTTTTGTTTGGCGCCATCACAATGGCTGGACGCCCTGTACGGGCAATCACATTCGCCATCGTGTAAGTTTTGCCTGAACCAGTCACACCAAGTAAAGTTTGATATTTAAGGCCTTTATTAACGCCATCAGTGAGCTTATCAATGGCTTGCGGCTGATCCCCCGCTGGTGGGAATGGCTGATGAAGCTGATACTTGCTATTTGGAAACGTAACAATCAATTGAATACACCTTTAATCATAGGCTTTATTTTAACAGGCTATCGCTTGAAGACTCCGCCTATCTATCGGCCATGCCTAACAGAATGGTAATCTGCTAGAACTTTATTGAAAACACTGTGTCTTTTTAGGGTAGCAATCAAAAAAATACACTCGGGAGCTTTGCATCATGTTCACATTGAGAAATAAAACACTAAAAATAACACTCGCAGTCTCAAGTGCCTTCATTCTATTCACCAACCAAGTCCACGCTTACGACCGAGTAAAGCTTCTTAAATCATTTTTTTCGATTGTTATGATCAAAGGCTATACCAGCGATGGCAGCATGGCCTACGGCTCAGGTGTTGTAGTGGGGTCTAATAAAATCGTTACCAACTGTCATATTTTCAGAAAAACACCAGAACCCTATATCTCACGTGGTGAAGACACTTATCGCATTACCCAAGTTCAAGCAGATAGATATTACGATATGTGTTTAGTTGCAACTGAAAACACACCTTTCCAAGCTGCTGAAATAGGCTCGGCAGCCACAATGAACAAAGGTGAAGAAATTATCGGAATGGGCCACTCAAGTGGAAATCCAAGCCCAGTAAACGCAAATGGTGTATTGAAATCAGTTTACCCATTCAACAATAGCCACATCATCAGAAGTACAGCAAGGTTTACAATGGGGGCAAGCGGCAGTGGATTATTTGACGGTCAAGGCCGCCTCATTGGAATTAATACTTTTAAATCACCTGGAAGAAATGCCTATTTCTATGCGTTACCAATTGAATGGCTAGCCAACGTTGAAAAACAGCCAGTTGAAACTAAATTCCCGATTGAAGGAAAAACATTCTGGGAAGAAGATGATGATAAAAAGCCATTTTTTATGCAAATGGCTACACCTGAGCTCAATGAGGACTGGTCAAAACTCGCTGAGGTTGCAAAAAAATGGACAGCTGCTGAACCAAAAAACTCAGAGGCATGGTATGAATTAGGTAACGCTCAAGATCATCTAAACAATAAAACAGAAGCTGAGAAATCATACAGAATAGCGCTAAAACTTAATCAAAAGCATACCGAAGCCCTTTACGGACTTGGCTTGATTGCTTCAGCTAAAGGTGATCAAAAACAAGTTCAAGAGATTAATCTAGCAATTCTTGATATCGATCCACAGTTATCAGAAGAATTTACCAAGGAAATTGCAAAAAATAAGCCTCAATAAACCAGTTAGATTGTTTCGTCACTTGGGATTTATGAGTAAAATTACATTTTTGTGATTTTTCTTAAAATCAATTTACTCAATCTCAAGGATTTATCTTGGAATCATCTGCATCGCATTTAGCACTATCTCAACGCGTTCAAGCCATTAAAGAATCACCTACCTTAGCAGTCACTGCGCGTGCTGCTAAGCTAAAAGCAGAAGGCAAAGATATTATTGGCCTTGGTGCTGGCGAACCAGATTTTGATACGCCTCAACATATTAAAGATGCAGCCAAGCAAGCCATTGATAGCGGCTTCACAAAATACACACCTGTAGCGGGCATTCCAGGCTTAAAAAAAGCCATCGTTAATAAATTTAAAAACGAAAACGGCTTTGACTATAACGACAAAGAAGTGATTGTTGGTGTAGGTGGCAAGCAATGTATTTTCAACTTAGCACTTGCCGTGCTAAACCCTGGCGACGAAGTGATCGTGCCAGCGCCTTACTGGGTATCTTATGCAGACATTGCATTAGTTGCCGGCGCAAAACCAATTATTATTGAATGTGGTATCGAACAAGGCTTTAAGTTATTGCCAGCACAATTGGAAGCGGCAATCACACCAAAAACCAAACTGTTCATGATCAACTCCCCTTCTAACCCAACGGGCGCTGTTTACACATTAGATGAGTTAAAAGCTTTAGGCGAAGTACTAAAACGTCATCCACATGTTTTAGTGGCCACAGATGACATGTATGAACATGTAAATCTTACAGGTAACAAGTTTTACAACATCCTTAATGCAACGCCAGAATTAAAACCACGTTGTATCGTGCTTAACGGTGTATCTAAGGCCTACTCAATGACTGGCTGGCGTATTGGTTACGCTGCAGGCCCTGCTTACATCATTAAAGCAATGGAAATCCTGCAATCACAATCAACATCAAACCCAACATCAATCTCTCAAGTCGCTGCGCAAGCTGCGCTAGATGGTACCCAGGACTGCATTAAACCAATGGTTAAGGCGTTTATTGAGCGTCACGAATACGTTGTTGACCGCTTCAACAAGATGCGTGGTTTAAAGTGCATTAAAGCTGGCGGTGCTTTTTACGCATTCCCAGATGCTCGCGAAGCCATTCACAATCTTCATGCCGCAGGCAAAATTTCAGCCGCTACAGATATGGCACTTTCTGAGTATTTACTTGAACAAGTTGGAGTTGCAGTTGTCCCAGGTTCTGCATTTGGTGCTGAAGGTTACTTCCGTATTTCATTTGCGACCTCAATGGACAACCTTACAAAAGCACTTGATAGAATTGAACAAGCGCTGTTGTAACAACATCAGGAATTAGTAAATATGCTAACTTGGGAAAGTATTCAAACATTAGTTACAGAAGGCAATTTAGCCCCTGACAAACGCCTAGTTAAAACTGGCGCGCAATGGAAAAGCCTATTACCTGAAGATGTTTATTACGTGACTAGAAATGCAGGAACAGAACGCCCATTTAGTTCGCCCATGTGTACACATTTTGAAGCGGGCATTTACGCATGCGTCTGTTGCGATACCTTACTTTTTGATTCCACTGTAAAGTTTGACTCTGGCACAGGATGGCCGTCATTTACTCAGCCCATTAAAGAAAATGCCATCGCCTATTATCTAGATGACAGCTTAGACAGAAGTCGTGTCGAAATCACTTGTAATAGTTGTGATGCACACCTAGGTCATGTTTTCCCAGATGGACCAGCGCCAAGTAAATTAAGATATTGCGTTAATGCATTGTCTTTACAACGAAAAACTTAAACGAGCGCTGCTTTAATCTTCTCAAGCGCTCGCAATACATTCGCTTGAGAAGTCGCAATATTCATTCGCATAAAGCCCTTCCCCCCTTCACCAAATAAAGCCCCTGGCGACAATGCAAGTTTCGCTTGATTAAGAAAAAATGCTTGTAACTGCTGATCATCAAGCTTAAGTTTTCTACAATCTAGCCAAAGTAAATAAGTACCTTCTGCTGGTGTAACAGTAATTTGCGGAATATGTTGTTTAAAATAAGTGACTACTAAGTCACGCGTATGTTGAAGATAATCCATTAGCCCCGCAAGCCAGTCATGGCCGTGTCGATATGCTGCTTCAAAAGCCACCAAACTAAATGGATTTGCAACTGAGACGCCTGTTTTACTCAACTGTAATTCGATGGCTCTTCTTGATGGCGAATGCGGCACAATCAAAGCTGACAACCCAAGACCTGGAATGTTAAAAGTTTTACTAGGCGCAACAGCAGTAATCACATGCGTGTGATCTACATCCATCTTACCCAACACTACATGCTTAGCATCGGGATAAACTAAGTCCGCATGAATTTCATCTACCAAGATTAAAAGCCCATGTTGCTTAGCAATCGCTAATAATCTTGCTAATTCATCTTCGTGCCACACCCTTCCAACGGGGTTATGGGGTGAGCATAGCAATAAAATCTTGGCCTGCTTCGCACACAGCTCAAAATGATCAAAATCAATCTCGTAACGTAAACCAGAAAATTGATCTAAGCGCAAAACCAAAGGGTTTTCAAGTAATGTGCGGTCGGTGTTATCAGCAATCGATAAGAATGGAAAATAAACAGGCGGCTGCACAATCACCCCATCTTTTTCATTGCTCAGCGCCATCACTACCGTACTCAAGCAAGGGACGACACCAGGCATTAATACTATCCAATCACGCTCAATTTCCCAGTCATGTTGAACGCGCATCCAATCAATTAATGCTTCATATAAAGATTCTGGCACCATACTATAACCATAGATAGGATGCTGTGCTCGAAGCTGCAATGCTTGACTGACAGCACTGGGTGCTGAAAAGTCCATATCAGCCACCCACATCGCTTGCGCATCACTCACACCAAAAGTACTTTGCAATCCATCATGCTTTAATGACAAACTGCCTTCACGTGCAATTACATGATCAAAAACTGAGTTCACCGAACACGTTTCCAAAAAGTGACTTCAGAGAGCGTATGCTGAAATTTATGTTGTGTTTCACGAATCACAAATGGCACTTTGACTGGGGCTTTCACCAAAGTAAAGTGCTGGCCTAATGCCGCCTTCAATCCATCCAAGGTCGTCACGTTTTCACCATCTTTTTTAAATCCACCCAACCATTCCTCGCGAGGCGTATGTTCCTCTAACCAGGTATAAGGTGATGTAATCATTAATATTCCGCCCAAATTAAGTCTTTCGTGTATCGTTTTTAAAAACTGACGTGGACTATATAAACGGTCAATTAAATTAGCCGCCAAGATTAAATCGTAACCAGTAAAGTTAGGCTTAAGGTTACACGCATCGCCCTGCCAAAACTCTACTTTATGTGCAACATCCTCTAAATCAAGTGAGGCGAGCGTCCGCTCTTGATAACTCACTAAATCACCCTCAGTTGTCATCGTATATCTAACCACGCCTTGCTGTGCAAGCTTGAGCGCCAAGCCGATAAATCTTGCTGAAAAATCAATACCAGTAACATGATCAAAATGTTTAGCCAACTCAAAGCTTGCACGACCAGTCGCGCAACCAAGATCCAAAGCCTTTTTTAATGGCTGGCCTTGCATGACTTCCAAAGCCAAATCACTTAAAGCTTTAGGGAAGTTTTGCACGCCGTAATAAGTATCTCCGTAATGAAATTCTGCATATTCAGAGAGTTGTTTATCGTTTTCATAGTGAGATGAATGCTCTTCTATAGGTGTATCAGTCACAATATATCGAAACCCCGCATGTTGAAAAAAGTGACGCCTAAATGCATATCTTGCACTTTTCAAGGCCTCGTTGCCCGTCGATATCCAAGAACCGCCTTTAATTAAATTATGTCTGCCGTCATAAGTTGGCGTTGTAAAGTCATCGTAAATCGGATGCACTTTAAATCCGTCAAATGGAAAAATTGGTGTTTCAGTCCATTGCCAAACATTACCTACCACATCAAACAAATCACCATGCGCAAACTTATCTACTTGGCATGATGAAGCCTCACCATCCAAGAATAAATTAGCCTGATGCCCTGCTGTAACAATCGCATCGGATAAACCAGCATGTTCATAGATGCTATGCCACTCTACTTCAGTAGGTAAGCGCACTGGCAAGCCTAACTGTTCAGATTTCCAATGACAAAAAGCACTAGCCTCATGATAATTCACCTCAGCAGGCCAGCTCCATGGCATGTTGATCTCTTCCGCCATCAAACGCAGCTTCCATTCACCACCTTGCTTCACCCAAAAAGTTGGATGTATTGCCTGAGCATATTGCCTCCAGGCCAGCCCCTCTTCTTGCCAATAAGCATCGTTAGCATAACCGCCTGCTTCTACAAAATCTAAAAACTCCGCATTACTACATAAATGCTTGGCCGCTCTAAAAGCCGAACAGTCTTTAATTAAGCTACCGTATTCATTATCCCAACCATAACTTGCATCTTGTTTACCAAGTGTCACTTGTCGTGCAGGAATATCAACGAAACTATTGGTAGGTGGCGTAGATTGCTGATCAGAGCAAACTAGCCAATCAGCTGAAGGCATAACATACATCAAGTCATGCTGACGTATCAGTACTGAGCTAGTTTCAAGATGGATACGCTCATGCTCAATACCCATCAAAATGATCCACCAAGGGCTTTCCCAATCGATCGTTTCATTGATCGGTAAGGTATCAATTACACGATCAACTGCAAGACGCACTTGTTGTCGATAAGCTTTTACAGCATCAACACTAGGCCAGTCGTAATTTTGCTCGTTCACATCATCCCAGCCCATCTCATCAACACCCACAGCAAACATGGACTCCATTTCAGGGTTAACACGTTCAGTCATTAGGCCAGCTAAAATTAACTTATTCACAAAAAAGGTATTCGTGTGACCGTAATAAAAAATGAGCGGATGACGAAGTGCAATAGGCTTAACAAAGTAAGCTTCATCGCAGGACAATAGATTAAATAAACTTTCATACAAATCTGCAGTTTGATGAAAATAAGCACGAATTTGATCTCTAAGGGCTTCGGAGGAGGTTTGGTTAAGCAGAATGGTGCGATTTAAAAGTTGATTCATAGCTTGGGTAATATTGGGTTATCTTAAAAAATTATGTTGAATAATAGGCAAAACTAAGTAAGTAGCTTTAGGTTGCAATACCTTGAGACTGTTGTGCTCGCCACATTTCTGAGTATCGCTGACCCTGCGCAAGCAATGACTCATGGGTCCCACGCTCAATAATTCTTCCATCTTCCATCACTAATATCTGATGCGCATGCGTAATGGTTGAAAGTCTGTGAGCAATAATTAAGGTTGAGCGGTTTTGAGCTAAATCGTTCAATTCGTTTTGAATAGTTCTCTCTGTTTCGGAATCCAAAGCAGAGGTCGCCTCATCAAATATAAGTAAAGCGGGATGCTTCAAGAGTGTTCTAGCAATAGCGACACGCTGCTTTTCACCCCCAGAAAGCTTCAGCCCTCGCTCACCCACCGCACTTTGATAACCATCAGGCAAGCTAGTTATAAAATCATGAATCTGTGCTGACTTAGCTGCCAATTCAATTTCAGATTGAGTCGCACTTGGCTTGCCATAAGCAATATTGTAGCCAATGGTGTCATTAAAAAGCACCGTATCCTGAGGCACGATCCCCACCACTTCACGTAACGTACTTTGTTGCACATCTTTAATATTTTGACCATCCAATAAAATGGCCCCGCCTTGCACATCATAAAATCGAAACAAAAGTCTAGATAAAGTGCTCTTACCCGCACCACTATGACCCACTACTGCCGTGGTCTGACCCGGCAAAATTTCAAAGGAAACATCATGCAAAATTTGTCGATTTGACTCGTAACAAAAAGAGACATCCTTGAAAAGGACGTGCGGCCCAAGTGAAAGAGATTTAATTGATAAAGGAAAGGCATCAGTCTTATCTGCAATCTCTTGAGGCACATCTAACAAGCTAAACATTCGGTCTATATCTGCTAAAGACTGCTTCATTTCTCTATAAAGCACACCTAGAAAATTCAGTGGAATATAGAGCTGTATCATCAATACATTTACCAAAACCAAATCGCCAATGGTCATGCTTCCGCTAAGCACACCAGAACTCGACAACCCTAAAATACAAATCAAACCAAGGCCGATGATGGTTTGTTGGCCAAAGTTTAAAATAGCTAGGGATTTTTGAGACTTAATCGCAGCTTGCGCATATTTTTTTAGATTTTCGTCATATCGAATGGCTTCGAATTGCTCGTTACTAAAATACTTTACTGTTTCATAGTTAATTAATGAATCAACTGCTCTCTGATTAGCCTTGGAATCTAACTCATTCATTTGGCGTCTAAAATTTGTTCTCCACTCAGTCACGACGATCGTGAAAACGATATATAAAGTAAGTGCAATCAGGGTAACGACGACAAACCAGATGTTGTAAACAAAAAAGAAATAACCGAGCACCATAAGCAGCTCGATGAGTGTGGGAATAATGCTGTAAAGAGAATATGAGATAAGTGATTGAATGCCACGCGTGCCCCGCTCAATATCGCGTGTCATGCCACCTGTTTGACGTGACAAATGAAACCTAAGTGACAAGGCATGGACGTAATTAAAAACCTGCAAGCCTATTTTTCTAACTGCACTCTCAGTGACTTTAGCAAAAATTAGCTCTCTCAATTCGCCAAAAAAAGAAGCGGATAATCTTAACAAGCCGTAAGCAATGATTAAACTAATAGGCACTACTAAAAGGGCCTTTTCGGTTGTTGAAATACTGAGCGCATCCACAATTTGCTTGAGTACGATAGGTACACCAAGGTTAGCCACCTTAGCAAAAACCAAACATAAGAGCGTAACAATCACTCTGACTTTAAATGGTCTGATATACGGGATTAAACTTTTAATTACCTGCCAGTCACTCTGATGACGCGCACTTTTTTGAACTTTTATTTCGGAGATTGTTGGGCGCATATTTTTCAGGCTGAAGTACGCCCCTTGTTTGATTAGGGGCAATGTTGGAGAGGATAATCGACCAATATCATATATTGTATTAGTCAAATTTAATAATTAAATTAAATAAAACTAAATGCTAATTTTTTTATGCTTTCTTATTGACCTAAAGCCGACAAGCCTTTATTATCACGCCTTCACCGATTCCCCGATAGCTCAGTCGGTAGAGCAATGGACTGTTAATCCATGTGTCCCTGGTTCGAGCCCAGGTCGGGGAGCCAAATACAAAAAAGCCCTGTAGAAATACAGGGCTTTTTTCATTCTTACGAAGAAGTCAGATTTAATTGATTTACATCAAAATTAAGCTCCGCTCATAGCGCTAAGATTAAAGCGTTCAACGAGAGGAGCTTATTATGTTAGAAATCTTATTTCATACCCGCGAAGGCCAACTCACCATTTTCATCTTAGTATTTATGGCGATAATGATGGCCTTTCTCTTTATATACTTTATTAGCAATATGAACAAAGCAGCTAAGAAATAAGCATAATTAATTAAGTTTTTGCTTAGCCTTTAACAAACCTTCTTTAGCCTCTTTACGGCGGCCCTGGTCAGCATCTTCTCGACCAGTTCTTGCTGGTGCGGCAATCGCTCGTTCAAAATACTCAACAGCACGTGCATAACGTCCCTGCTCATATAAAAAGTCAGCATAAAAGTAATTGCTATCAATACCTTTAGAATTCATTTCCAATGACTTCTCAAGGTATTCTTTAGCTTTATCTTTATCCCCAAAGCTAATTGGCCACACTGGAACCTTATAGTACAAAGAACCTAATGAAGTATAAGCGGAGCCATGAAGCGCATTAGGATTTAAAGCAATAGATTCCAACAAAAGTGTTTTTGATTGATCAACCAACTTAAGCGCATTTAATTTAGCCCAACCACTAATCACCTTAGCGTAACCTGATAAAATAATCGCATACCAAATCTTGGCTTCTGCTTGATCGGGACTCACTTCAGCAACTTCTGCCGCCTTAGCCGACAAGGTCTTAAAAGCGGCTTCTTGAGCATTAGCTGGTGTGTTGTAGTTAGCTTTTGCCCATTCGTGTTGCAATTCAATAATTGCAGGATCAAGTGAATCTTCAGCCCATACACTTCCACCAATCAACAGCAAATAAGTAAACATCAAACTTAACAATAATCTTTTCATTTAATATATCTCCGTTTAATTACACTATTATCAAAATTACTTCTTAAATAATGCTCTAGCTTCCAAAGTTTTAGCTTTAAGACCCATATCAACAAGTTTAGGAAACAATGCATTTAATCGTGCAAAAAATGATTCCGGCTGACCAATATAGGTTTCAGCACGCTCCTGCTCAATCGCCTCAATCATTTTGCTAGCAACAACTTGCGCGCTATCCATCTTAGTGCCCTGCTTATGCATTAAATCAACACTACTATCATTGTTTAATGACGTTGTGGTTGCTCGTGGCGCAACATACAAAACTGAAACACCCGATCCAACAAGCTCTCTTCTCAGTGCTTGGCTAAAGCCTCTAATAGCAAACTTACTAGCGCTATAAGGCGCATAGTGTGCGAAGCCTATTGATCCAAAAGTAGAGCCCACGTTAAGAATTAATCCACTACCCTTGCGCTTAAATAGTGGCAGCAAAGCATTCGCAAGAAGCATAGGAGCAATCGTGTTGATTTGCATCGTAAGTGCAATACGCGCTGATGAAATATTTTCATATAAAGAAAAATCTAAAATACCCGCGTTATTAATCAAAATGTCTAAACCATCAAAACAAGCGACAGCCTCATCAATAACATCCGCAATGACCGACGTGTTAGATAAATCAGCGATAATTTGACGAACATCAGCACCCATAGACGTTAATTTTGAAGCTAAAGACTCAAGTGCAACAGCATCTCTATCCAATAAAACTAACTTAGCGCCTTTGTTAGCAAGTGCTATCGCGAGTTCGCTTCCTATACCTCCAGATGCACCAGTTAATAAAACTCGTTTATTTTGGATAATCAAGATGAAACTCCAACCAAATGCGGATAATAACGCTCAGCAAGTTCACGGAAAATATCAGCGTAAAGCTTATAAAACACTTTTGCAGCATGGATAATGATGGCTTGATCATCCACATCATCAATTTTATTCATCAGCCCTTCATAAAAATCAGTATGTCCGACATCCAAAGCACCATGCGAAGTTAAATAAGTCATAGCTTTAGCATCTAAACCCAAGCTATTTTTGATGGCATCAGCAGCGACTGTTGCCACTTGAACACTCGTTCCTTCAAGCACTAAAACCATTCCAAAAAAACCAACTGGATTAACACGATTGACCATGTCGTAAGCGTAAGCAACCATGAACTCTGCTGGCTGTTTAGGTTGACCACGTCTAACGGCCTCTCCATCAGCACCACAGGCCTTAATATCGTTCAGAATCCATTCTTGATGACCTGTTTCTTCTTCAATATACTCAGCAATAGCCTCACGCAGCCATTCATAGCGTTCAGGCAATCGGGCCCCACAATTCATCAACAAAGGTACTGTGTGTTTTACATGATGATAGGCTTCTGTTAAAAATCCCACATAAGCCTCATGAGAGATTTGGCCTGCCGCACCCAACTTAATTAATGGCAGCGAAAGCAGTGTGTTTCGTTCAACTTCTGTTGCAAGCAATAATTCATCATAAAAAGCCATTTAAATTTCCTTATACAAATCTTGAATAGAATTTTGGTAATGCTTAAAAATCTCGTCACGGCGCAATCGACCATTGCTGGTTGCTAAGCCGTTATTAAAGCTAAAAGGCGCATCTGATAATATCCATTGAGAGACGCGTGCATAGTCAGGAAGCGATTGATTAACTTGCGCAATTGCAGCATCAATTAAAGTAATGGCCTGCTCTTTAGGTACCCTAGCGACAATCACTGCCACATTAAAAGGCCTTGCCTCACCAAACACTGCAGCCTGAGCAATCATGGGATGCACAGTTAATTCCCGCTCAACCCACTCAGGTGAAACATTGCGACCAAATGAAGTAATAAAAATATTCTTTTTACGGCCAGTCACATAAAGATAACCATCTTCGTCCAAATAACCGATATCACCAGTTGACCAAGGCAAAGTCGATTGTTGGGGACTTTGTTTGGTATATGTTACAAAACGGTTACCTGAGACTAATATCTCGCCATCTTCAGCAATCTCAACTTTCAAATGCGATAAAGGCTTACCAACACTACCGAGCTTTCTCGAAACAGCTGTATTAAGTGCCACAACAGATGCACACTCCGACAATCCATAACCTTCGTAAACTGGCAATCCAAGACGATCAGCACGCTCGAGCAAGCTCGGTGATACAGAAGCACCACCCACGGCGATAAATCTTAAACTTTGAGGCCTCTGCGCACCGTTCTCAATTGCAAAAATCAAACCCAACAAAAGTTCAGGCGTTAATATCACTGTCGTGGCGTGCCAATCACTCAATGCATCCAGCATTTTTTTAGCATTAAATCCAGCACCACCGAGCAATCCTGTACTCGTCATAGAAGGTAAAACGCAAGTGGCGCCGGCCATTAAAGGCACATAAAGACCACCAATATTTTCTAGCAATGTCGATAAAGGCAATAAGCTCAAATGACGATCGTGGCGATCAGCTTTAGTCTCTTTTAATAGAGAGATTGCAACATTCGCCATCGATGATTCGTTTAAGCACACACCTTTAGGTGAGCCCGTTGTGCCTGAGGTGTAAGTGACTTTAACAACGCCATCCATCAAACCTTCTTGATTGAATGGATGCACCCTCAACATATGACAAACTTTCCCATAAACCTCAAAGGATTGATGCGAAATCACTTCAATCCCGAACTCTTTAAATATTGCTTGATATTGATCAAGCTGATCGGTAATAACGCAATCAACACCTGCATCTTGAATCGCATGAATAATCTGTTGTGGTGAAAAAAACAGCGGCAATGGCACATGAGGCAAATTCAAATTTAAGGCCATTAAATCAAATAACGCCCATGCCGGCGAGTTATCCATCGCCAATCCAATCACAGATGCCTGATTCAGGTTTAATGAAGACGGCATCGCCTTAATATCAGCGATAAGCTGCGTATAAGTGACCTGAACATGCTCACCTACCAATGCAAGGGCCAGAGGATCTTGATGTGCTTGCGCATCAATCAAGTTCAAGATTTGATTACCCATCTTCAATTAATGCTGCAAATGCGCACGTGGGTTAAGACGAACAGCAATCACTTGAGGATGATGGTCATAATAACTACCCCAATCAGCCCTATCTTCAGGCGCAATTTTTTCAAGGGTCGCATCAGCCAATACAAACATTTCATGATCAGTCTTAGCTACTGCATTTCTAACTACCGGCAATGCGCTAAATACAATCCACTCTGTATCAGTGCTATATAAATGAGCACTCAAAGCAGCCATCAACAATCGAGTAAATGATGGGCGCTCTACAGCCAAATTACCAATCTCAACAATCTGATGGCGCTTTACTTCAGCATTAGCATGTTGAGCAATCACCTCTTCAACAGGCGCATTAAGGTAACGCTCCAAGAAAAGCACTTCTTGTTTAGCACTACGCATACCAGAAACAGCCAATAAATGCTTGTGAGGATCACGTAAACAAAGCATTTGTGGCATAAAGTGCTTCACATTTGCACCATGCGCTTGATTAAAAATTCGTTTGATAAAAGTCTCAACTTCTTGACGATTAGGCGCATCAATACCGCAGAGCATAGAAGTCAGCGCACTCACCGGTTTTTCTATCGGCGTCGCGTATGAATGATGGCCTAGCGCATTTTTATCTAAGTGATTTTTTTCTAAAGAAGCTTGCAACATAATATTTCTCGCAATTGATATTGCTTTTAATGTTGCAAGTGATGTGCCAACTCACTGAAGTTTTTAAAAAGAAGAATTAATAAATTATTAACCAATTAAAATCAATGGGTTAAATTTAAAATAATGAACAAATGACGGGCACATTGAACAATATGCCCAAAACGCTTTAGTACTGAGGTGCAAAATTTGCATAAAAATGCAAATTTTGCGTATAAATCATGCATTAAAAAAGAATATTTTCTTAATTAAAACAATCTAATTACAACTAAATTCAGGCTTAGTACTAGAAACATTGCCTAGAGCATCAATCCATAAAACAGGACGCACACGATCATCTAAAGCACATGCTGACACATACGCAATGGATCCTTTAGTCTCAATAACAAAACGTGTAGCAGCCTCGCTTGAGGCAAATACGTGCGGAGGTGAAATGCCATGATAATAAAGATCATTCCAATATTGCGTTTGAGATTCAGGCAAGGTTTTCAATACCGCCATAGAAAACACTTTTCTCAAAGGATGGTCCGAAGGCAAATTTACCGGATGAATACGGGTTCCATCATTCCACGACAAAATTTTCTTGCGATAAATCAAATTAAGCTCTTTAGCGCCAGGTTCTTTATTAGCAAAGTCTTGAGCGACAATCACAGCTAAAACTTGGTCGGCTGCCTGCACATTTAGTGCAAACAACATCAATGCAAGCAATGAAAAAATAGGACGTAGCAACATTAGAATAAAATCGCTACAGAAGTCATAATACCAGCTGGCATGTAAGGATCAACTTGGTGCCCGCCAGCGTATTCTATTTTAAAAACCTGATTATCTTTATAACGCCAAGCCAAGCCCATCACTGCACGTTCCACACCATCTTGCAAGGTAGGCTTGTATTGCTCTAAACGGCCGATTAAAAACCATTTATTTCCTAATGGAGCAACCCCCTGAAGATAAGCACCACCAGTATCTTCGTGATAGTGCTTACTTTTCCTAAAGAAAGCCTCCCCGCTCAGCTCCCATCCCTGATAAGACTTAATAAAATCTAGACTTAACATTCGGTATTCGCGCTTAATGAGGTCATTTTCATCAAATTCCATGACCGTAGCGCCAATGTCAATCAAGCCCGAATAAAGTACTCGGGCACCGCGAGTATTTTTAAAACGAATTTCATACGCATCAGCATCTTGATCCTTAAGTGTTTCTGCAAACACCGAGTATTCAAGTGCAGCATCTTCAAACGGCTTGCTACCGTGAAGCATCATGCCATTAAGCGACATTGGAAATAAACGGCTTGTTGCAACTGGACGAGAAGTTGTCCAAACCAAAGGCGCCGCATGTAATAAATTCCAGCGCCCAACTGGCGTTAAGAATCGACCGGCTCTAAGATTAACTTGGACATTAAAAGCATAGTCCAGATAAAGTCGCTCAACATCTAAATAGGATTTATTGGATCTGAGTGCCCCGCCTTCACGCCAAGACAAAGGGTTCTCCAACTCGATTTCGGCAAACAACTTGACGCGGTCTTGGTTATCCCATTTAAAGATTAGGCTCACCTCATCAATAGCAGCTTCTGTCTTTCCATGGCGATTTTGCTGAACACGAGCACTTGAATATCCGCCCACTTCGACTTCTTTCAGCCTATCAAGCGCTTCCGCGCATGCCTGGTTGCAAGCCCATGTGCTGACGAGTAAACTGCAAAGGATTAAAACTTTTTTACATAAGTGCATGGTTACCCACCGCTTTCTTAATGTATTCACTAGAATGCGGCGAATTATACATGAAGCCTATTTAGCACTCACCGAGACTTATCGATTAAATTAAAAACATGCTCGGCAAACCTATATCAATCAAATATCTACTAGCCTTTGCATTTGTACTTGCAAGCTTAATTCCAGTCTCTATTTTTACTGGCATGTCGTTCACTCAAGCACGACAAGCGCTAGAAGTTGAAATCAGTGAAGATATTAAAACTAGATCTCAAGCCACGATGGCTGAGATTGACCGCATGATGTTTGAGCGTCAACAAAATGTTGATTCTTGGAGTCGGCTAGATATTATGCGCGAGCTGCGTATTGGTGACGTTGATAAACGTTTATCCGGGTTTTTGAATAACCTAAAAACTTCTTATCGAGGGATTTATTTAGAGATTCATGCGGTTAATCTCAACAACAAAATCATCGCATCGAGCGAAGCCATTAAAATTGGCCAGACCTCTCAAATTAAAAGTGATGTTCAAAACATTAACCCACTTCAAACCGACACTTGGATATTTCCAGCTAAAATCATAGATCCAATTACTGGAGAACTCACTGGCTACCTTTATGCAGTTTTTGACTGGAGCAAAATCGGGAATATTTTAGAAAGTGCTTCCGGGGATAGTCGAGCTGCGGCGCTTTTAAATGCACAAGGCCATATCATCTCCCAATCTAAAAATTGGCAGCAAGATCTCAACACCCAATCGATTCAAGCAAACAGCCAATCTAAAGGCTATCAAGGTGCGCCTTCACTAGATTGGAACTTACGTGTTTCACAATCCAAAAATGTCGCATTCACACCGATTCGTGAATTAGGTTGGATGTTCTTATTATTCCTATTAGTTGTCATCGGCATTTCCATCTTAGCTGCGGCGCCAGTTGCAACAATTATTGCAAAGCCGCTACGTAAACTCTCAGCATTCACTCGAAACTTCAAGAAATTACCTAATGCAGCTGAAATTCCTAAAGGTGGACCTAAAGAAATTCAAGAGCTATCCAAAGCATTTGAACAAATGATTGAAGACTTACGTCAGTCACAACAAGACTTAACCCGTGCTGCTAAATTAGCGGTCGTTGGTGAGCTATCAGCCGCACTTTCGCACGAAGTCAGAACGCCGCTTGGCATCTTAAAATCATCAGCTCAAATTCTCATGCGCGAACAAGGATTAAGCACAGAAGGAAAAGAAGTTTGCGGATTTATATTGTCTGAAACCGATCGCATGAATAAGCTCATCGATACCCTTCTAGACTCAGGTAAAGTCAGACCAATCGAAATAGAAGCTATCAATTTAGTCGACTTAAGCAAACAAACCATCTCCATGCTATCAGCACAATTACAAAAAGCTGAGGTTGAAATTAAGCTTGTCGGACAAAAAACCTTATGGATTGATTGTGATAAAGAACAGATCACACAAGTCCTGCTAAACTTAATGATAAATGCAATGCAACTTATTAATAAAAAAGGGAAAATAGAAGTTAATTTGCACAGTAAAAACGACTATGCACTCATAGAAATTGCTGATAGCGGTCCTGGAATTCCACTCGAATTTCATGAGCGAGTGTTTGACCCATTCTTTAGTAAACGTACCGGTGGTATCGGGCTAGGACTCGCTGTAGTCAGACAAATTATTGAAGCCCATCATGGCACGATCAGTGCAAAAAATGGCCATTTAGGCGGCGCCTTATTTACAATACGCCTACCAATCAAAAACTCATTATCGAGCAAATCAAAAAAGCATGAATAATAAAGTAAAAAGAATACTCGCCGTTGACGACGAACCCAACATGCGCCGCCTATTGGAAATCATGCTGAAGCAAGCAGGATATCAAGCGATTGTTGCCTCAAATGGCCGAGAAGCATTGGATATCCTTCAAAAAGAAGGCGCTGATTTGGTCGTAAGCGATCTGCACATGCCAGGCATGGATGGACTAGGCTTATTGTCAGGGATGCGTGACTCTGAAATTGATACCCCAGTGATTATTGTGACTGCGCATGGTGAAATTGAATCAGCAGTAAACGCCATGAAACTTGGTGCTTCAGACTATATCCTTCGCCCTTTTGACCTTGAAACACTAGAGATGGCAATGACGAGGGCGCTGGATGTATCGAGACTCAAAATTGAAAATAAATTCTTAAGACATGAAATCGAAAAACAACAATCCAGCTTAATCGGCCTATCAAGCGCCATGCAAAAGGTTGATGAAGCTATTAAGCAGGTGGCGCCTGAAAAAGCCACTGTCATGCTTGTAGGTGAAACTGGCACAGGTAAAGAGTTAGCGGCACAGTCTATCCACAGACTTTCTAATCGATCAAAGGGCCTATTTGTTGCCGTAAACTGTGCAGCCATCCCAAGCGAGATGTTGGAATCCGAATTATTTGGTCATGAACGTGGTGCCTTTACTGGCGCAATTAAAGACCGTACCGGTAAGTTTGAACTTGCAGACGGTGGCACCCTGTTTTTAGATGAAATTACAGAAATGCCCATCAAGCTCCAGGCTAAGCTATTACGCGCCCTTCAAGAAAACACAATCGAAAAACTAGGTGGTCACCGACCTATCTCTGTTGATATTCGGGTAATTGCAGCAACCAATCGCGATCCCCAGCAAGCAGTTCGAGAAGGTTTATTAAGGGAAGACCTGTATTACCGCATCAACGTATTCCGCATAGACTTGCCGCCACTACGTGACCGTACGGGCGATATCGCACAGCTCACCGAACACTTTTTAAGTCAAAAAGGCTACAGTATTGACACTGAAGCCATGCAAAAACTCAGCGCTTACGAATGGCCTGGCAATGTGCGTGAACTAGAAAACATATTAGAACGGTCGACCATCGTCTGCCGTGGAGAAATCATCAAAACAGAACACTTACCTGCGGATATCCAATCTCCTCAGCACAAGCAATCAGATGATCAATCAAGCGATGAACCGGTCACACTATCCATTCCGCAAGCAACAGAGAAGCTAGAACGCAGGATGATAGAAAATGCGTTAAAACAAACCAACGGAAATAAGAGCAAGGCTTCGAAATTACTTGAAATTAGCGAACGCTCATTGTGGTACAAAATTTCGAGTTATGACATCGATAAATAAAACATCTTCAATCAGTCATTCAACTTCATTCAGGTATAATTTGTGAAGGTCTATTTCAAGCAGGAATTACAAAAATGAGTCCCAATCAATTCACCAAAATCACCCAAAGAGGATTAGGCCTAGTTGGCCAAGTTGTCCTGATTATTATTGCACTAGCGACTATTTACGGCGTTGCTCAAGAGATTCTGCACATCTGGGACACAAGAACAATCGCAGTCAGTGACTTGCTCATGCTGTTCTTGTACCTAGAAGTCATGTCCATGCTGAACCATTACCTAGGCTCAGGCAACTTACCGGTACGCTATCCGCTATACATCGGCATTATTGCCTTAGCGCGATTCCTAGTGCTTGATATTAAAGAGTTGGATGCCTTTAGAATGTTTGCCCTATCAGGCTCCATTCTTCTGATTGCCTTAGCGATCTTGGTGGTTCGTTATGGTCACGTTCGCTTTCCATACACTGACGATTAGAACAGCATGAATATCGATCTTAGTCATTTCACACCTTACGCTTCATTCGCTGGCGGCATATTGATTGGCATTGCAGCAGCAATCCTCATCTTATTCAATGGCCGCATTGCTGGTGTTTCTGGCATTCTTGGCCAAGCATTAAATGGTGGCATCGTCCGTGACAACTTATGGCGAATTGCTTTTGTGATGGGCATCATTGCAGCGCCTGCGCTTTGGCAAATCTGGGTAGGTGAAATCGAAATCAACATTGAAACCAACGCACTCTGGCTAATCATTGCAGGCCTATTCGTTGGTGTTGGCACATCGTATGGTTCTGGCTGTACTAGCGGCCACGGCATATGCGGCTTATCACGCTTCTCAATGCGTTCAGTCATCGCGACATTAAGCTTTATGCTAACCGGCATGGTGACTGTCTACATGATGCGTCATGTATTGGGAGCCTAAAATGAAGAAACCTCTCCTGCACATTCTTTTTGCTTTTAGTTCTGGGATTATTTTTGGCCTAGGCCTGATATTGGCCGGCATGTCCAACCCAGCCAAGGTATTGGCTTTTTTAGACATTGCAGGCTTGTGGGATCCATCATTGATGTTTGTCATGGGCGGCGCAATTGGTGTTGGGATTGTCGCCTTTGCATTCGCTAAAAAACGTACTACCGCCATTCTTGGTGGCGTCATGCACCTTCCCACCAAACAAGATATCGACCAAAGGATTATCTTAGGCGGCATTCTATTTGGCATCGGTTGGGGCATTGCAGGCATCTGCCCCGGACCAGGACTCGTTTTACTTGGCGCCGGAAGCAAGCAAGGTATTATTTTTGTACTCGCCATGCTCATAGGCATTACTGTTTATAGCGTGATCAGTATCGCAAAAAAACCCTAAACTTAAATACTCAATGCAAAATAAATCAACATCCATTTGTTTTGCAGCTTCATGAAGTTATCTCGACTTTTAAGTTTAAGAAAGAAACTAGGTGCAGGGCTCATCACTGGCGCAGCTGATGATGACCCAAGTGGCATCGCCACCTATTCGCAAGCTGGCGCTCAATATGGATACGGACTACTTTGGTCGATGGTGCTCACCTATCCACTGATGGCCGGCATCCAAATTATCAGCGCCCGAATTGGCTTAGTCAGTGGCCGCGGTTTAGCGCACAACATGCGCTTAAATTACCCCCTCGCTATTACCCTCCCCTTAGTTTTCTTATTACTCGTGGCTAACACGATCAATATTGCAGCTGACTTAGCAGCAATGGCAGATGCAGTTAAATTAATCATAGGTGGACCTAGATACTTTTACGCTCTGATTATTGGCTTTGGCTGCCTGTTACTCCAAGTTTTCATTCCATATCAACGCTACTTACCGATTCTCAAATGGCTGACACTATCCTTATTTGCCTACGTCGGCACAGTGTTCGCATCAAACGTAGACTGGGGTAATGTCATTTCAGAAACATTCATTCCCCACATCAACCTTCATGCTGATTACATACTTTTGCTAGTGGGCGTTTTCGGTACAACCATTAGCCCCTACTTATTCTTTTGGCAGGCGGGTGAGGAAGTTGAAGACATACAGGCCAGTGAATCACAAAAGAGCTTGATAGAAGATCCTAAACAAGCTCCCAAGCAACTTAAACGCATCAAGTGGGATACCATCATCGGCATGGGCTTCTCTAACCTCATTGCCTTCTTCATTATCCTAACAACTGCTGCAACGCTATTTCCTGCAGGCATCCATAACATTCAAACCTCAGCTGAAGCTGCAGCGGCACTCAGACCTATTGCAGGTGAATTTGCCTTTTTATTATTCGCATTAGGTATTTTAGGCACAGGCTTACTTGCCATTCCTGTTCTCGCAGGCTCGGCAGCCTATGCATTGGCCGAACTTATTCACAAACCAGCCAGCTTAAGCTTAAAGCCAGCAGCGGCTAAGCATTTTTACGCCATCATCTCAATTGCGACACTACTAGGAGTCGCTTTGGTGTTTAGCGGCATCGATCCAATTAAAGCATTGCTATGGAGTGCTGTGATTAATGGTGTGGTGGCTGTGCCGATTATGATCACCTTAATGCACATGGCATCAAAAACCTCAATCATGGGGACATTTGTCGTTGGAAGAAAAACGAAAGTACTAGGATGGATGGCTACAGCACTGATGACCGTCGCGGCCACC
>ERZ1034365.337-NODE-337-length-26263-cov-3.059918_pt1 | contig 26263 bp, 26 predicted proteins | sample MGYA00520615_ERZ1034365 | MGnify/ENA primary metagenome ERZ1034365 (study PRJEB33736, sample SAMEA104284505) | Azolla filiculoides | biome: Urban; feature: Water surface; material: Ditch water | place: Netherlands | collected 2015-10-28 | depth 0-0.1 m ...
AGAAGTTTCATTCTGAGTTCAGATGCACCAAGTGAGGTGGCTTGTGTTGGCTACACCATGGGTCCAACCATTTTGAGAGTAGATCAGGCTTTGGCAAAGAGCCGCGCACGCAATGTGTGTGCCTACTTGTCTAAAGTGAACTCTGGTGTAACTAGCACCTCCGCCAAATCAGTGCCAACGAAGGTCAACAGCGGTGCTTACCGCCGAACCGTCGTGACCATCACTTTCTAATGGCTTATGGTCCCGCGCCGCTATCGGTGTAGGCCTATCTGAGCGTAGGCTTGAGGGGTGCTAAGACGCCTAGTAGTTATTTCAAGACCTGTTCTGTGGATCAACACCATCGGTACCACTGTGATGGGTATGTGGTTGGCCGGATTTCTGTGGGACTGGCGAGTGCTGCCAATCCTTATCTGGGTCACGCTGCCTTTTAACCTTCTTATCTACGGCATCAACGACATCTTTGACCAAGAGACAGACAACATCAACGCCCGCAAGGGTGGCTACGAGGGCGCTCACATCTCGCCGAACGAGGTCAAGCCAATCTGGTGGGGCGTGCTGCTAACCAACCTGCCGTTCCTTGGCTACTTTGCCCTCACTCTTCCTTGGCAGGCCACCGCCTGGATGCTTGCCTACGCGCTCTTCTTCACCTTCTACTCTGCCCCGCCGCTTCGCCTAAAGGCCCGCGCATATCTAGACAGCTTCTCAAACACCGATTACGCCTTTCCGTTGGCCTTCGTACCTCTTGCACTTGGTAAAGAGCCAATCTGGTTAGCGGTGTTTGCACTTATGGCTTGGTCAATTGCCAAGCATGCCTACGATGCGATTCAAGATATTCCGCAAGACTCTGACACCGGCATTGTCACCACCGCCGTGCACTTGGGTGTGAAGAAAACTTTGATCTGGTGTGGGTTCTGGTGGTTGGTTGCCACCGTGCTATTTGCAATGGTTAATGTGCCAGTTGCATTTGTGAATCTTCTGATATCGGGTTATTTGGTTTTGAAAGTATGGAAGAACCCAACCCCTAAGGTTGCGCACGATTTGTATAAGTACTCAATTACTTTTCCTTATGTTGCAGGTGCAGTTGCCGGTGTGCAATTGGTAACCGCAATTGTTTTGGGTTGGTACTAGTGAAAAAAGCCGTTGTACTTGGCGCCGGTATTTCCGGTTTAGCCAGTGCGGCACTATTAGCTCAAGCAGGTTATGAAGTAACTGTTTTAGAGCGCAACACCTGGATAGGCGGCAAGTCTCGCCGCGTTGAAGTAAACGGCCAACGCATGGACACCGGGCCTGCGCTTGTAACCTTTCCTGAGGTGTGGCAACAATTTCTTGACACTTACGATGCGCTTGGCGGCGCAAACGGAGTGAAGCACAGCGCGGTGCCCGCGATTGAATTTACGAAACTCAACGAGGTTGGTCGTTACTTTTTTCGCGAGCACGAAACTGATCTTCCGGTAAAAGAAAACCACGAATGGTTTGCCGCTTGGTCTCGTTTTCAAAAGCAACACGATCAAATCACATCATCAATTTCAACTTTGTTGACTGCGCACCCGTTTGACCCAAAGGCGCTACCTGCACTTGGCAAAATGCTTAAGGTTTACGGTGTTCGTCTAACCACGCAGAGTTACATCAAGTCACTCAAGTGGATGCCCGCTGGGCTTCGCGAGGTAATTGCAATTCACACTTTGAATGCCGGTGTCTCGCCAAAGCAAACTTTGGCTATCTACGCATCAATGACTGCCGCAATGGCATCGCAGGGAATTTCAGTTCCTGTTGGTGGCGTGAATGAGATTCCGCAAACCATCGCCAAGCTTGCAACCGCAGCCGGCGCCAAGATCTTGTTGGGCCAGAGGGTTATGAGTGTTAAAAAAGGTTTGGTTTCAACTGCCGATGCTGAATACCCTGCCGACCTAGTGGTTAGCTCGCTAGACCCAGAGGTGCTGCGGGTGTTGCTTGGTAAGAAGCCAAAGGCACCAACAGGTTCGCGCTCGTGTTCTGGTGTGGCAATTTACGCCGTGCTCAAGCAGCCTTTGCCTGCTGGCACCGTGACCCACTCTGTTGTAATGCCCGATGAACCTGCCGAGCTCTATGCAGCACTTGAGGCGGCCGTGCCACCAAAGCAGACAATGGCTTTCGTGAACTACTACAAGGCCGGCGAGGTTTACCCAAACACCAAGCCAACCGTTGCTGTATTGCTTACTGCCCCGGCCGATGGCAAAACTTATGACCTTAACAGCCCTTGGGTGCGCGCAGAGCTTGACCGCATTTCAAAGGTGATGGGTCTTGATGTGCGGATTGACTCACTGTTTGAAGACAGTGTGATTTTGACGCCAGAGTATTTTGGCGAGTGGGGTTCAGCCCTTGGCGCGCTTTACGGCAAGACCAATCCGTTGTGGATGTCTGGCCCGTTCCACAACCCGCAATACCGCAGCATCTTTAGACCTTGGCTTCGCCGGGTTGGTGCATCGGTTCACCCTGGCGGCGGTATTCCAGCAGTGCTTGGTGGAACCCTTATTTCACTTCGCGACCTAAAGTAAAAATAGAACCGCCGTTGGAATTGGGCTTTAGGCTCCAACCGCCGGGTGCCACAACATCAAAAAACTTAGATCCTAGCCCTGGCTTGTTATCTATTGGGCCAAGGCCATCATCGGTCACAGATATTTCAATGTGCTCGGCAGTTTGCGTAAGCATAATCAATGCACTCTTAGCGTGGCCGTGCCGAACCGCATTTGAAATAGCTTCGTTGGCGACTTGCGCCAACTGATTCTCCAGAACCGCAGGAAGCAGCTTCAGGGCAGCTGGCACGGCAATTTCTATTTCTACAAAACCGGCCCAATTGCTTTTCAGAAGTTCAAGTTGCTCAACCAATGAGCCACCGTTAGCGATGCTAGAGAAATTATCGGTGCTGTCTAGTAGGCGCTCCACTTCAGCTAGTTCTCGCAGCATTACCTGTGGGTCATCGCCGTTTCGCTCAATTTTTAGAGCCGCTGAAATCAATTGGTTTTGAACGCTGCCATGCAAGTAATTTGCTAGTTCGCGGTTGAGTAAGAAATTACTAGAAGTAGCAATGTCACTCTGAATATTTTTACTTCCCAGTAACCTCAGCAAATCTCGGCGCACCTCACGGTGGTTCTCACGCATCACTCGGGCCATACCAAGCACCAGCGTGACCTCAACGAACCAAATGAATACCGCAATCGCCACGCTAAGTGGGTCGGCAATAGGCAATTCACCCAACAGGTAGGTGCTCAAAGTCATAATGCCCACGGTTGTTGCTACCAAGGTAGCCAAATAAACACCGATAGCCGCCGCCAATGATTTTGTGGCAATGAGCCTGCCAAGTGAAAAAATTGCGGCGATTATCACTGCACCAAGCAGAGTTCTAAGCAGAGCATCTGTTGGGCCCTTGTAGAGCCATGCCGGCGGAATTGTGATCACCGCGTAAAACGCAGCGGTTGGCCAGGCGAAGTATTTTTTGTTTAACAAGGTGATGCGTACAAGCTCACCGGGTGCGTAGTTTGCAAACTTTGTGTTCTCACGCTCCCACAACTTGTGGCTTAGTGGTCGAAGACCTTGCTCAACGATGTCCATAATTACTTGGCTGGCTGGGCCTGTTTGTTTGCGCAACTGTTCTTTTGCTTTTGAAACAAATGTTCTAAGCTCTTGTGCAATCTCAGAATTTAGTTCTGCAAATTTTGGGCTGCTGGTAAGTTCTTGCACTCTTTCGGCAATGAGCAAATCACGTTCATTTTGATAACGGTTTTGCGCTGCTGCAATTGCCGAGGCGCCAAGAACTATCATTACGCCGTTCAAAGCTGTTTGCAATAGCCGCGTATTGATGCTCTCTGCAAGGTTTAGTTCAAAACCAATTGCAAAGGCAGCTACACCGGTAGCGAATCCCTTTAGTGCACCAATGCTTAGAGCAAACAAAATTACCTGGTGAATGGCTGCTGGTTTCTGCGCACGATTTGAAAAAATCACTCTGGCCGCGAACTCAAGCCAGCCCCAACAAATTGTCAAGGCAATCACGTTGCTAATTGCAAGCCACATCCAATTTTCTAGGCTGGGCTCGTGCTTTGAAATTAGAACTGAGTTGAAGAAGAAAAGTGGGCTAAGAGCCAAATAGATTTTACGATCAAGAAAACCAGCGCCACCAAGGTCAGAACGAATGCTTTTTAGATCAAGCCGACGCATCAACCCTGCGCCCACTTGCCCTGAAATAGACCTTTGCCATGTGCACTCTTTGATTCATAGTTGAATCTGGCGATAGCCCAAGAATCTTGGCAATTCGGGTAATGGTCACCTCTACTGAACGTTCGGTCACAAATCGGCGTTTTGCAATTTCTGCATTTGAATAACCTTCGGCAACCAATTGCAAAGTCTGCAGGTGAGCATCGCTAAGTTCGGCAAGTGCGTTATCAGGTTTGGTTGAGACCTGCTGCGTGGCACCAGCAGATGCCGCCTTAATTGCCTTTAGCAAAATGCCAACGTTAGATATTTGACCCTTGGTTAGGTATTGCGAATTACCAGGCAGCTTTGGCAAGAATGGGCTCAGCAGGCGCGGGTCGTCAAAACTGGTTAGAAACACAATGCCGGCCGCGGGGTTTTTGCGCCTTATGGCTTGGGCAACATCAATGCCGGTTGGGCCAACCCCCAAATGCAAATCAAGCACGGCAACATCAAAGTCGTGAGTTTCTATTAGCTTGGCAGCTTCGGCCGCTGTGGGTGACTCAAAAACGTTGGACAACCCCTGAGATTTGAGTGCGGTGTAGAGCATCAGGCGCGCGAAGGTGTCGTCTTCGACAATCAGAACTCGCGATCCCATGGCCCACCTCCCTACCTATAAGTATTGGGCTATTTGGCAAGATTCAACCCCCCTTTTTACCCCGATGCCGGTTTTCTGTTGTGGTACCACAGCCATTTGAAGGTTTATACGGTGATAATTCGTGGGCTAGAAGGTCAAGGTAATTGACTACTTCTAAGTACAAATGCGGCACCGTTTGGTGGCGCTGGGGAAAGGAAGAAATGAACACCCAAGTCAAGAAGTCTTTAGCAGCTATTGCTCTAACTTTTGCTGTCAGCGGTCTTGCCGTTGGTTTTAGCGGGGTAGCAGTGGCTACTGCCGAAGAAGCATATGTTGAGCCTGGGCAGCGCCCAACCACGGCATCTGGCAACGTTGGCGACACCACAACCAGTGCCTCAACCACAACTTTGCCTTGGTGCGGTTGGTATATAGACGGCCTAAGCAACGAAATTATCCTTGAAGGTGAATCAACCTACGAAGGTGTAGCAGTTGAGCTTTCTGGTTCTACATCAACCGATGCCAAGGTAAGTGCCTTCGTCAATGGAAGCTCTACTTACAGTGCAACCTCAACCAATTGCTCATGGTACTCAGATTCAAACAAACAATCTGCAACCCTAACTGTTGCTCTAGCTGCAGGTCAGAACACTGCGTTCACTGCCGAAACTGATCGCCTAGACAGTTCAGATACATCTATGAACTTTGAGCTGACTAGCAGTAATAAGTTGGCTATCACAGCTACCCCGGATGCCAATTGCGAAACAAACAACTTTGCAGTTAATAGTGATGCCTCTATTTACTCAGGCCAGACATCCTCAACCCCTGTAGCAAGTTCAACTCTGAGAACACAGATCACCACCGCCAATAAGTGCTCATGGACTATGACCTACGCCACTACTATTCCAGCAAATAAAACACCTAAATACGGTAACGAGACATATAACTACACCGGTCCAACATTGGTAACTTCACTTGCTGTTGCAGACGCGGTTGCGCCAGCGCCAGCTGAGTAAAGAAATTATAAGTTTGGGCGAGTGGGCAACCGCTCGCCCAAACGTCTTTAACAACTCAAATTGTCAGAGGTATCATGCGTAAATTATTAGTCTTGTTGTCAGCAGCCGTACTTTCTTTAATACCAATAGCCGCCAACGCAGCTGGCAATGATTTAGGCGTGGCCGTTCAAGTTCTAGTTGGTGGGCAAGACTCAAGTAAAGATGTAAATCAAAACAACAAGCTTTGGTTCGTGATCGAGCCAGGCTCATCTGGCTCTAGAACCATAATGGTGGCCAGCACCTCTAACGTTGATCAACGCGTAGAACTTTCTATTGGTGCGCAAAAAGAAACCAACGGAGTCTTGGCTTATGACCAAGATGGTCAAACCAAGGCAAGCGATTGGGCATCGTTTTCAAAAAACAACTTCATCCTGAAGGCCAATAAGAGCACAGAAATAACCATGACTCTGAAAGTTCCAAAAGATGCTGCCATTGAGGTACTGAAGCCAGCCCTATTGGTTCAGGCCAAAGCAGCTAAGACCTCTAATGCTCAGTACAAGATCCCCACTGCAATGCGCTTTATTCAAGGCATGTTTCTGGGGGTTGGTACCGCTGATGCATTTGCCACCAAATTCACGATCGATGATGTCTATGGCCTAACTACCAGCCAGGGCCGTGAGATCTATATAAAGTTCAGCAATACCGGTGGTACCCCAATTGCCCTAGAGGGTGACTTGCAGTTGAGTAGCCAAACCTTTGCCGGCCAAAACTTTGGCCCGTTCGCATTCTCTACGGCAACGATTCTGCCCGGCACATCGGGCCTTACTTCTATACCTGCTGATGCTGCGGTATCTGAAGACAACTTTAGAATTTTGATTCGTGCACAAATGGGTGAAGTTGAGGTCTCCCGTGAATTCATTAAGGACCTGTCTTTTCCAGTGCCATCGCCTTGGCAAGGAATTCTTCTAAACGTTGCAATCATTCTTGCGGCAGGCGCATTAGGGGTCTTTGCCCTTCGGGCACTTAGAAAGCCAAGTGAAAAGCGCACTCGCAAGAAATTCAACACCAACAACATTGTGCTGCTGTTTCTGATTTACACCTTCAAGTCGCTTCGTAAAAAAGTGCTGAATCGCTAGCAGTAGGCTTATCTTATGAGCTCACTAAACCTTGCAGAACTTCTTGATTGTGCACTAGAAGCAGCAAACACTGGGGCAGCCGAGCTCATGAAGCGCTTTGGTGGGCCACTTGATATTCAGTCAAAGACAAGTGCCGAAGACAAAGTCACCGATGCCGATTTGGCTTCTGAGCAAATGGTGCGCGAGGTAATTGCAAGGCTAAGGCCAGAAGACACCATTAGCGGTGAAGAATTCGCTGAGTCTGTTGGTGCTAATGCCAAAGTGCGATGGAGCATTGACCCACTTGACGGCACCGTTAACTACACTCGCGGTATTCCATACTTTGCAACATCTGTTGGTGCGAAAGATATTGAAACAGGTCAATGGGTTGCTGGCGCAGTTGTTGCCCCCGCACTTGGTCTTACTTACTTTGCAAAACTTGGCGGCGGTGCGTGGCTAACCCGTTCAGGTAAAACTACTCAAATCTTTGGCCCACCGGCTGATCGCCAAACCAAAATTTTGGCCACTGGTTTCTCTTACTCTGGCGAGGAACGTGCCCTTCAGTTTGAGAAGCTGAATCAAATGATGCCTGATTTCGTAGATGTTCGTCGCATGGGCTCTGCCGCACTAGACGCTTGCATGGTGGCAGACGGAACAGTTGATGTCTATTACGAAAAGCACATCAAGGAGCACGATTGGGCTGCAGCTTTGCTTATTGCCGAAGAGGCCGGCCAAACGGTGAAGCGCCCTGAGTTTTTAGGTGATTTTGGCTCAGTAAACCTGAACCAGTAGCTGGCTTTGCGGCTAAAGCTGCTTCCAGCTGAGCGCATCTAGCTCAATATGATGGCTCTGGCCCTCTACTGTCACATCAATGCTGGTTGAGTATCGGTGTAAATTGCTGGCCAAAACGGTTAGTTGCCCCGCCGAATCTTGCGCCCCGATGGCCCAAACGAACCCATCTGGTGATTGCCCTATATAAAGGTCTTGCCCGGTCAGGGTGGCAAGCGCCCTAACCGCCTTTGCCGCTGGGTACTCTTGGCCGGTTTCCGAGGCCAACCCGCGCGGACCCCACTGCTCAAACCAGGTGATGCTTGATACTCCAACCACCGATACCGCCGCGGCCGAAGCAATAACCCAGGCAGCAAGGTCTGCTGTGGTTTGGCGCTCATCATTGGCGCCGGTGAACTCGGCTCCGTATCCCTCACTCAGATCTAACTTGGTTGGAGCGGGTTGCTTAGCGGTGGCAACATTGTTGAATCTTGGGCGCAGGGTGATTGGGCCAATGTGTACCGGCTTGCCATCTGCCATTTGCACAGCTTGGTTTGCAATTATGCGCTGCATTGCAACGGACTCAAGAAGTTGCTCTGTGGTTAGCGAGTGAAACAACGGAGTGGTTGCAAAAGTCAATTCGGTTGCACCCGGCAGTATGATTTTTTGCTCACGGTTTAATTCTGTGAAGTGAGACCTGGCACCAGAAACAACAGGAACAATAAGTTGCGCTTTGGCAAGAGCTTCAACTAAAGCCTGGTTTAGTGCTGGTGTTGAAACATGGGAAGAAGAATCAAAAACGCCAACCCTCACAACAGGTAAATCCTTAAGTTGCGTTGCTGCAGCCAACAAATCTGAGTTCTCAGTTGCAACAAAACGCACGTCAAGCTTTTTAGATGAATGGGCGGCCCGAACCAACGCAGCCTGCCAGTTGGTGCTGTCAAGATCTAACTCCACCAAAGTGACTGCGGCAACCGGCGAATAGTCTTTTGGATTCCCACAGGTCCCCCAAGATTCCGGCAATGCATCTGGCGCGGTTGATGCGCCAACTTGAATCTGCGGAAACTTGCCAATTTTTGTAAGCGAAATTTTATCTGGCTTTACAGTCTGGGTGGGTGCCGCTATTTGCTGCACTTGAATCTTTATAATCTGCAAAATATTTTCACCGGCGGCAACCGAATACGGAAAAGGTTTGCTAAGTGGGCGACTATACGTTTTGTATGATGCATCAGACCAATTGCGTTGGTCTTCCATTTCAAATACATCGCCGGCAAATGCAACATCAATTTGTAATTGATTGTGCTGCCAACCAAGCACCGCGATATCGAATACCGGTTGGTTAGGGCTGATGCTTACCGGAAACTTTGCCGATTCTATTTCACCGTTTGAGTGAGTGACTTCAAGGGCTGAACCGGCAACCTCAGGTGAGTGCAAAACAATCAAACCGGTGCGGTTTGTTTCGTAGGCATGTTCTGCGGTGAGCTGCATAGTGAAGGTGGCCACCGCACCCTCAAACTTTGCGCTGACGATGCCTGTGAATTCTGCATCAAAGCCAACCGAGTGCACTGCCAACTCAAATTCATTTTCTGATTGAGTTATGGAATCAATTTCTAAGTCAGCGGTGTTCCAGTCTTGGTCACGAATTACCGCGCGCACAGAGCGCAAAACGGTTTGCCCCTCAAACTTGATATCGGCAAACTCATCTAGGCGAAGATCAAACTGCCATTGCCCAGATTCTTGAATCATGTTTAAAGAGTTGTCATTCCGCCGTCAACAACAAATGTTGCACCGGTTGCAAACGAGCCTTCTTCGCTGGCCAAATAAACCATGATGCCAACAACATCTTTAGGGGTACCCGCACGGCCCATGGGAATGCGGCCAACTATGGCAGCACGTGATTCCGGGTCTTCGCTAATCGCCGAGACCAAAGCGGTCTCTGTGTAACCAGGCTGCACCACATTTACCCTGATGTTGTCTAGGGCGTAGGCCCCAGCTGCTGCCCTAGCCATGCCGTGTGCCCCAGCCTTGGTGCTGCTGTAGGCGGCAAAGTCCTTGCCTTCGCCGTTCACGGCAGTAGGGCTGCCAGTCACAATAATTGACCCGCCGCCCTGAGAAAGCAGGGCTTTTACGCCGTACTTAAGGGTTAGAAAAGCACCGGTTAGGTTTACATCAACAGTGCGCTGCCAAACCTCAAGATCTAAATCACCAATCTTGGCATCGTGACCAAAAAGCTGAATGCCTGCGTTGGCAACAACAACATTTGGGGTCCATCCTTCAGCAGCAAGTGCAGCAAAGGCTGTAGCCATTTGATCTTCTTGGGTAATGTCAACAACGGCAGCGCGTGCAACACTTGCGCCAAGTGCCTCGGCAACTTTATTTGCAGCAGTTGCATCGCGGTCAACAATTACAACTCGCGCGCCCTCGGCGGCAAAACCCTCGGCAACCGCACGGCCTATTCCAGAACCGGCACCGGTAACCAGTGCAGTCTTACCTTGCAGTCTTGCCATTCTTAGCGCTCAATCTTGTCTAGATGCAACATCATCGCAAGGTTCTTGTCTAGCTCTGCGTCTGTAAATACTTTCTTCCAGTCAGCGCGAATAATTGATTCGCGGCCGTAATCCATAGCAATCTTGCAAGCATCACTGAATGGGTTGTCTCCGCGCAAGGTGTTCGCCAACGCAACCTGGGTGTGACCAAGCAAAATGCTGCGTGCGGCAGGCTCAGGAATTCCCATGGTGTGCACAGCCTCGTGCAGTGACTCTTTTAACAAGTCACCAATCATGCAGGCAATGGTCTCAACCAAGGTTGGCTCAAGCTGCGCCAGCTGCTTTACTGTAACCCAGTGCACATCAATTACCGGTGCAAAAATAATGCGCACGGTATCTTCAACAATCTGCTTCTTAATTGGGTCTTCAGACTCAATTGCCGCAATTGCATCTTGTGGGGCAGCAATGCCGCCAAAGGTGTCTGCGTATTCCTCAGGGGTGGTGCGCTGCAGGAACACCGATGGGTGGCAAGGGTGAGTAACAGCATTGATTACGTCGTCACGACGAGTTAGCAAACCTGCATATGCGGCGGCTGGGTCAAGAGTAAGTGCAATCGCACCTGACTTCATCTTTGGCACTAGGTCAGAGGTAACTGCCTTCAGTGCAAGGTCAGGAACAGCAAAAATCACAATGTCGGCATCGGCAACGGCAACGGCTGAATCTGTGAGTGAACGGCCGGTTGCGGTCACGCGCTCTTGGCCAGCAGGTGAGTTTTCTGCGTACCAAACGTTGTGCGCGGTCTTAACCAGGTTGTTTGAGACACGCATGCCCATTTTTCCGCCGGCACCGATAACGGCAATGTTGTATGTGTTCACTTGGTACTCCTTAAGTACTCGATAGTTGTGTTGGTCCAGGTTTTTTCTAATTCAATAGTGCTTGCAATATCGCCCTGCCAAGGCAGCCAGTGTTCAACGATCTCGTTGATTGCGTTTTGTCGTGGCTTAACGGTGTCTAACAGGTGCAGGTAATCGTGCGAGCCAGTGCCCATGGCTGTGCCAGTGTAGGTAAAACCTACCCAACCGTCTTGGCGGGCAAAGGCAAAGTCTTTGACGTGAATATTTTTTACCAGCAGCGCCGCGGTCTCAACGCATTGTTTTGGGTGTTCGAAGCGCGCCACCACATTGGCCGGATCCAAGCAAATGCCCAGATTTGGGCTGCCATTTTGGCGAATCAGTTCGGCCAGGGTATCGGTGCCGATTTGTTCATAGGTTTCCAAGGCCAGGGTCACGCCGGCAGCCTCATAGGCCGGCATTGACTGGCTTAGGTACTGGGCCGCCTGCTCCAAAGTTGGCTTGCTGGTTGGTGAGTAGACCATGCTGCGCACCAGTTTGGCCTCAAAGATTTTGGCCAACTTAAGGAACAGTTCAAGATTCTCTGGCTCAATACCCTTGGTGCCAAGCTCAATAGTCAGACCCAGTTCTTTGGCGTTGGCAGCCGCGGCCTCAAGCTGGGCATCGCTCATCTTTATAAGGGGTGCGTAATCACAAATCTGAAACAGATCAACGCCTAGGTCCTTGGTGATTTGAAAAACCTGCGCCAAGGTAAGTGGGTTTGGGTTCTTGTCTGACTGCTGCCAAAAAAATGTGTAACTACCTAGACCAATCATGATTTATTTTAGGCAGCAGATTCGGCAAATAAAGCCGATACTTCGTCTAGTACCTGAACCAAGTTTTTTGTGTCATGAGCAAAACGCCCAAGAAACAAACCGCTTACCTTGCCCTCAAGTTCAGTTAAGAGACCTGGGCCTGCGCTTCCGCCGTAGATGACTCTAGAGCCCGCAAACTGTTTGGTTTGTGCAAGGTACTCGTTAATTAATCTTGATACTTCAACAATGTGAGATGTAGATGCTGGCTCTTCGGCACCAATAGCCCAAACGGGTTCGTAGGCAACTAAAACCTGAACAGATTTTCCTTCAATAAATTGAACCGCTGCTTTCAATTGATTTATGCACAAATCAGCCGCTGCCTTTGGTGAAACATGATTCTGCTCACCAACACAAAGTACTGGTATCAAATCATTTCGAACCGCAGCGGCAAGCTTTTCGGCAACCTGGTGATCTGTTTCTCCAAATAGTTTGCGGCGTTCTGCATGACCGATTTCAACATACTGGCAACCAAGTTCGCGAAGCATTAATCCGCCCACCTCACCGGTGTATGCGCCGCGGTCTTTGTGAAATAGGTCTTGTGCGCCCAGGCCAACTTTGGCACTTTGCAGCACTGGGCTAACAACTCCAAGCGTTGGCATTGAAGGCAACACAAATATTTTTACTAAACCGTTTGACACTGCGGGGTGAATCATGGCAATTTGAGAAACGCGTTTGCACCAATCAATGGTTTCCTGCTGGCCAAAATACATCTTTAGGCTCACGCCTAAGATTATTGGTGTTGTTGAAATGTCGATTGGCATGCTTTCCTTAATCACAACTGCCAACTGATTCGTATTTCTCAATTACCTTCACCTTGTCGGCAGAAGCTGAAGAGCTATCAAACTCGTAGGTCAACCATTCTTTAGCCAAGCGGCGGGCAAGTTCAATGCCAACTACTCGCTGACCCATGCAAAGAATCTGCGCATCGTTGCTTAGTACAGAGCGTTCAACACTAAAGCTGTCATGTGCGGTAACTGCGCGAACGCCAGGAACCTTGTTTGCTGCAATCGCAACGCCTAAACCTGTGCCGCACATAATTAGAGCGCGGTCTACCTTGCCCTCTGCAACCAACTCGGCCGCAGCAATGGCCACCTTTGGATACGCGGTGTGGCCATCTGCGTCAACGCCAACATCAATCACTTCAACCACATTTGGGTTTGCTTCAAGATCTTTCTTCAAGATTTCTTTGTACTGGTAACCAGCGTCGTCGCAGCCAATTGCTACTCTCCACTTTTTAGACATCTTTACTTCCATACTCTCTCTATGGCGCCAATAATCATGGCCATTGATAGGGCTCCAGGGTCTGGAGTTCCCAGGCTTTTGTGGGCGTGCGGTCTAGCGCGCCCAATTTTTGGCAACAGATCTTTGGTCTCTAGGGCTGCCTTCATGGCAACTTCACCCGCATTGCTCCAGGCATCTTCAAAACTGCTTCCGCCGGCTACTGCCTCGCTGAATGCAATTGCAAAAGGCTCAAGCGTGTCAATCAGAGTCTTGTCGCCAACCTGGGCTTTGCCAAAGTTCTTTACGTTTTGCAACGCCTTTTTGAAACCAGCGGCCAACTGCTCTTTGGTAATTTCGCTTTCGTTGTTCAACTCTGAGGCCACTGAAGAAAGAATCACACCCCAAATCACACCCGATGTACCTCCGGCAAAATCACTCCAGGCATCTGCTGCCGAATTCAATAGTGCGGCGGCACCAGCGTTTACCTCTACCGCTTGCTTTGCTGCTTTATCGGCTGCGGCAACACCGCGCTTCATTCCAATTCCGTGGTCGCCATCGCCTGCAATTGCATCAATGCGGCCAAGCTCTTCAACCTCACTGTCGATAAGCGCGTGAGCCAAAGAAAGAGCGTGGGCAACTTTTTTTGCTTCCGCTTGTGAAATCTCTGTGCCAACGGTAATTGTTTGTACCACTGTGGTTGGGTCAAAAAAGTCTTGCGCGTCAGCGTCTTGAGCGGCAACAGTTCCTTTGCGATACGCAGGGGTGCTGGTTGCAGCCAACCACGCCTCTTCAAGTTGTTCATCTAGCCAGAACATGGTGAGTGAAACCCCTGCCATATCAAAGCTGGTAACTAATTCGCCAACTTCCGGTTCAACAATTGTGATGTTCTTTGCGCCAAGCAGTTGACTTACTTTTCTGTACAGTACAAAAAGTTCTTCATACTTCACGCGACCAAGACCGCTAAGAATTACCGCAGCCCTTGAGCCATTGATGTTCACGCCATTGGGTAAATCACTTAAAACTTTTTCAACCAAGATGTCCGCAAGGTCGTCTGCTGTTGGGTGATTCATTTTATATAGACCAGGTTCACCGTGAATTCCCATGCCCACTTCCATGGTGCCTTCTTCGACACTGAATAATGGGGTAGTCGCGCCCGGTAAAGTGCAACCGCTAAAAGCAACACCAATTGTTCGCACGCGATCGTTGGCTTTATTAGCAATTGCAGTCACCTCTTTAAGGTTCATGCCCTGCTCTGCAGCCCAACCAGCTGCCTTAAAGACTGCAAGGTCGCCGGCGATTCCGCGGCGCTTGTGAATTTCTTCTTTAGAAGCAGAAGCTATGTCATCGGTGACAGCAACTGTTTCAACTTCAAAACCCTCAGAACGCAAGCGTTCTTGAGCTTGATTAAAGTTGAGCACGTCGCCGGCGTAGTTTCCGTAGCTAAAGAATATTCCGCCGCCGTTGCTTGCCGACTTAGCTACGTTATAAATCTGCTGGGTTGATGGTGATGCGAATACGTTTCCTAGGGCCGCACCGTGTGCAAGGCCAGCACCAACCAAACCGCCAAAAGCTGGGTAGTGGCCAGAGCCACCGCCAATAACAACTGCAACCTGGCCGCTCTTTGGGCGAACGCGGCGCACTACGCCACCTCTAACCGGAGCTACCCAAGCGCTAAATGCAGCGGCGAAGCCTTCATGCGACTCGGCTGCAAAGTCTTGTGGTTCGTTGTGTAGGTATGTCATTTTCTTTCAATTTCTTAGATAAAGGGCCCTGCCGTCACCGCAAGGCAGCGGCAGGACCCTTCAGTTTATTTCTAAGGTGTTATTTAGCCAACAGCCCAGAAGGTGTACTTAGCCACGTTGTCTGGGTTGATTAGTACACAGTCAACGCTCTGCTTCTCATCTGCAACACCGGTTTCACCAGTGGTTAGGAATGAGTGAGCCTGAGCAATAGCCATCTTCGCAAGAGTCACGATTGGCTGTAGAACTGTGTAAGCCATGGTTCCAGCAGAAACAGCAGCAGCTGAGTCACCGTTACCGTCGAATCCACCAACAACTACATCTGAACGGCCAGCAGCCTCAAGTGCAGCAATCGCACCAAGAGCCATCTCGTCGTTTCCAGCAATTACACCCTTGATCTTTGGGTGTGCCTGTAGAAGTGATTCCATCTTGTCTTTACCCTGTGCACGGTCCCAGTTAGCAGTTTCCTTGCCAACGTTCTTCATGTCTGGGTACTGAGATAGAACAGATGCGTAACCTTCTGAACGAACGCCAGCGTTGTTGTCAGTTGGGTTACCGAATAGTTCTACGTATTCACCCTTCTGGCCCATTGCCTTAGCGAACTCTTCAGCACCAATTGCAGCACCCTGAGCGTTGTTAGAAACGATCTGGCTCTTTGCGATGCCTGAAGTGTTGATTTCAGCGTTTACTAGGAACACAGGAATACCTGCATCGGTTGCCTTCTGAACAGCACCGATTGACTCGTCAGCACCAGCTGGGTCAAGGATGATTGCAACTGCCTTGCTAGCAATAGCGGTGTCAATCAACTGAGCCTGAGCAGTTGGGTCGTTCTTGTGGTCTGCAACAGTGGTGGTGTAACCAAGAGCTTCAGCCTCTGCCTTTGCGGTTTCAGCTTCTGCCTGCCAGAACGGGTTTGCCTGGTCAACAGTGATGATGGCAATTAGGCCACCTTCGGTGGTTGTAGTTTCTGCGGCAGGCGCACAAGCAGCAAGCGACACTGCTAGCACTGAAGCACCGAAGAACGCTAGAACTTTCTTTAGCATTTGATACCTTTCCTTATTTTCAATAGGCCGAACGGAATTTTGCCGTTAGGCATTTGTTTTCGTCTTATTTCCCTTAGAAGACGAAGCTTTTTTTGCAGCTGCTGCAGCGGTTTTATCGCGCTTCTTTGCCGTGACAGTTTTCTGCTGTGCCTGGTCAATGGCAACGGCAAGGATAATTACTGAACCCTTGATCACCATCTTCCAGAACTCTGATACGCCAATGATGACTAGACCATCGGCAAGGAACCCAATTACGAATGCGCCAAGAATGGTTCCGCGAATGTTTCCGCGTCCTCCTGATAGCGCTGCACCACCAATAACCACGGCGGCAATCGCGTTGAGCTCTGCGGTTTCACCGGTCTGTGGTGTTGCCGCGGTTAGTTCTGAAGCCAAAATAATTCCGGTTAGTCCCGCACAGAATCCAGAGAAGATGTAAACCCAACGCTTGATTTTGTCTACTGGTACACCGGCTAGACCTGCAGCACGTTCATTGCCGCCCACGGCGTATAGGCGGCGGCCAAATGCAGTGCGGGTAAGCAACAGTGAAGTAATTAGAGCCACAATGATCATGAACCAAACGCCAGGAGCAACGCCCAAGAATGTGTCTTGCCCTAGGAACCTGAAACCGGTATTTCCAAGCGCTGGGTCACCTTGTAGCTTTGGAAAAGTCTTGCCATCGGCAATCAGAAGTGCAGCGCCTCGGGCTACGTAAAGCATTCCAAGCGTTGCAATGAAAGGCGCAACACGGAATCTGGTAATTAGAACACCATTTACCCAGCCAACCAGCGAACCAACGGCCAAGGCAATAATGACAACCGCCCATAGTGGAGGATATGCAACTAGGTCAGTGCCCGGAATCTGCACGCCCCTAATTAGGTATCCGGCAACGATTCCAGAAAGTGCAACGATGGAACCCACCGATAGGTCAATTCCGCCCTTAAGAATTACCAACAACATACCGATTGCTAGCAAAGCGTTGATCGCCACGTGCTTTGACATGATCAATAGGTTGTCGACCGTTAGGTAGTTGGGTGATAGCGAAGCAAAGATGATGATGATGGCAATAAGAGCAAAAAGTGCTCGCCCATCAATCAAAATTTGGCCAAGGCTCTTTGAACGAAGATTATTAATCTTTCCGGCGATGTTTTGAATTGGTGTAGACATTGTTATTTACCCTTGCCTTTTTTTGTTTCTTCGTTCGCTGCAGCCATTACCTGCTCACGAGTTGTCTTTTTAGGAATGAATTCAGCTACAAAGTGACCTCGACGCATAACTACAATTCGAGTGGCCGAGTGCAGCGCTTCGCCGATTTCAGAAGTTGCAAAAAGTACAGCCATGCCCTTTTTAGCCTGATCGGCTAGCAAGGTGAAGACTTCAGATTTTGCCCCTACGTCAATTCCACGAGTTGGCTCATCCAGCAAAATTGCCTTTGGCTTTGTCATCAACACTTTTCCAATAACAACTTTTTGTTGGTTACCGCCGGAAAGTGATGTGATTAGCGCGCCAGGGCCTGAAGTTTTAACTCGAACATCAACAATTTTCTTTGCTACCTCTTTTTCTTCACTTGAATTGTGAATGAAAAGTCTGCGCACCAAATTACCCAGGTGGGCAAGAGATAAGTTTTGACCAACGGTCATGCTTTGCACCAGGCCGTCACGCTGACGATCTTCTGGCACAAGAGCCAAACCCAGATCAATGCGTTCTGTGATGTTCTTTTGAGTTAGTTCTTCGCCGTCAACATATACGTGTCCACTTAGCGCCGGAACTCGGCCAGCAAGTGACTCAAGCAACTCGGTGCGTCCAGCACCCATCAATCCAAAGATGCAAACTACTTCGCCTTCGTGAACCGTAAGATTCACGCGGTCAACCGCATTGCGAGCTGGATTGGTTGGGTCTGGTACAACGTAGTCATCAATTTCAAGAACCGGCTTACCCAATTTTCCTGTTTCAAGAAAAGTTGAGAAATCTGCATCGCGGCCAACCATTTTGCTGACTACCCAAGGAAGATCCACCTCTTTGGCTTCTGCAGTTGCAACAAGTTCGCCATCGCGGAACACAACACAGTAGTCAGAAACGTGAATGGCTTCTTCCAAGTGGTGTGAAATATAGACAATTGCTACGTCGCGGGCCTTGAGTTCTTCAATCACTTTGAAAAGAACTTCAACCTCTGTGTTGCTCAAGGCGCTGGTTGGCTCGTCCATTATCAAGATGCTTGACTCTGCACTCAGTGCACGCGCAATTTCAACAATCTGCTGCTGACCCAAACGTAGATCTTGCACCAAAGTGTCCGGTGAGATTGGCTCTTCTAGGCGGTCTAATACCTGCTGTGTTGCCTTGTTCTCTGCGTCAAAGTTAACTCCCAGACGCCCTTTGATTTCGCGGCCCATAAAGATGTTGTCGCGAACTGAGAGGTTAGGGGCAAGGTTTAGCTCCTGGTGAATAATTGAGATCCCCTTGGCAACAGCATCAGTGGTTGAAGCAAAACTTACTTGCTGGCCATTCATTTCTAGGGTGCCGCTAGTTGGCTGTTCAACGCCAGACAAAATCTTCATAAGAGTTGACTTGCCAGCCCCGTTTTCACCGAACAAGGTTGTCACCTTGCCAGCGCGTACTTCAAAATCAACGCCTTTGAGCGCCCGGGTCACACCATATTCCTTGGTGATGCCCCGGGCTTTTAGTACAACACGACCTGAAGTCATTAGTCGACTACCTCAATTGCAACTGGCACAATGCTGTACTGCTTCGGATTGAACAGTGAGAATGCGCCAGTTATGTTTAGGGTCTTGCCGGTTAGTTTTTCTTTTTCAACCGTAGAAAGGACAAGTTCACGCACTTTGTCGTTCAACTTAGTTCCAGCATCTTGGTAAGCGAGCTGGTTGTCGAACATGCCAAAGTTGACAAGACCCGAAACGTCTCTAATTGCAGTTCCATTAATTGCCGGGCCAACCTGTAGATAAACCAGGGTAGTGACGCCCTTAACCTGTAGAACTAGCAAATCTCCTTTTAGTTCACCGCCGATTGCGGTGAAAGTTGTTGCCACAGAATATGCTGCGTTGTCGCCATCGCGTTTTCCGTACTTCGCGCCAGCTGCAGCTGGGTCTGCCTTAATCGCATCATCAAGCTCAGCTAAATCTGTTGAGTTTTCTTTGATGTATGGAACAATTTTTGCGTCATAGTATTCATTTGCAAATGCAGCCGAGTCAACTTTTGCCTTCACGCCTTTTTCAAGCAAGCTAACGTCTGCGCCGCTCACATACTTTGTGCTCACTCCAATAAGAACTGCCAGCAAGATTGCAAGGCCAAGTCCAATTAGGTTGCGAACTTTTACAGTCATGATTTTTCTTTCCGCTTCTATTTAAAGAAGAGTTCCTGAAGTAGTTGAGTTAGGGCGAATCTGAAGTTTGCGACCAGTGCCTTTTTTGAACATGTCCATTGCTTGCGCATAGTCATCAAGTGAGAAGTAGTGGCTGATCATTGGCTTTGCGTTTAGTGCACCAGCTTCAAACAAAGCAACCGCTCGGTCAAAAGAAGATAGCGAAGCCATTGTTCCGGTGATGGTAATTTCATCGCGGTAAACGCGGAACGGTGAGTAGTTCGCCATCTTGTCTGCAGCAGCTACTCCAAAGTGCAAGAAGGTTCCGCCAGGCTTCACACGGGTTAATCCATCTTCAATTGCCGGAATCACTCCGGTGCAGTCAATTACTACATCCCACTTTTCGCGGTTTGCGTCATTTGCGCTGGTAAGCGTTGTGTCAATTCCAACTTCGCGCGCTGCCTCAAGACGAGAGGCGTTGGTGTCAACTATGGTCACCGATACAGCCCCCGCACGTGGTGCAAGCTGCGCCATCATCAGGCCCATGGTTCCCGAGCCGTAAACCAAAAAGTGCTTGCCTAGGTCACGAGGGATTTGGTCGTAACCACGAACTGCACACGCCAGTGGCTCAATCAAAGCTGCGTGGTTTAGATCTACAGAGTCTGCAAGCTTGTAGCAGTTTGCCGCCGGCGCCTTCATGAATTCAGCTGAGCCGCCGTCGTTTCCAACTACTCCCATGCCTTCCCATTTGCGGCAAAGGTTTGAGCGGCCGTTTAGGCAGAACTCACATTCCATACAGGTAAGGGTGTTGTTTACAGTGACCTTGTCGCCTTTGACAAAGCCCTTCACCTCGTTACCAACTTCAACCACAATTCCCGAGACCTCGTGGCCTGGGATGATCGGGAATGTGGCGCCTTCGAATTCACCGTCTAGTAGGTGAATGTCAGTTCCGCAGATACCTACTGCTGAAACTTCAATAATTAGGTCCTTTGGACCAGGGGTTGGATCTGGAAGTGTCTGAATGCTTAGTTTGCCAACTTGTTCAAAAACAATTGCACGCATGTTGAGAGCTCCTAATACTTATTGCCAACGAAGAGGGTGACCCCGTTTTGTTAAGTATGCGATGCAATGTGAAGTAAATGTGATGAAATCTGTGATTTGTTATTTTTATGTTATGAAACCGTATCTTTGGCGTTATGAAGCCAAAAATCTAACAAATTTAGTGTGATAAGCGCTTACATTGCCTGTGCAACGATGATATCGATGCCTTGGCTGCGTAATTTCTCTACTTCTTCGGGCTTTGTCTGGGCGTCCACGATAACGTGATCAAATTCGTCCAAACTGGCCAGCGCGTGCAGGGCACGACGTTCAAACTTGGTGTGATCTACCAAAAGTATGCGCTTTGAAGCAACCTCAAACATTGCCCTTTTCGTGGCCACCGCCTCTTCGGACTGGTGAAAACACATGCCATCGCTGATAGCTGCTGTGGACATGATTAGCAAGTCTGCCCGTAAACGGTTGATTGATTCTGCAGTCATGGCACCCATAAAGGCGGAACACCAGTTGTGATAGGTGCCGCCAAGACCCACCAGCGAGATGCCCCGAACGCCATTTAGCTCGTTCATTACGGTCAAAACGTTTGTGATTACGGTGAGTGGTGCCTTTTCATGCAACATCTTGACCAGGTGAAGGGCGGTGGTTGAGTCGTCAATAATCAAAGATTGGCCGGGTTCAATAAACTCAAGCGCAGCTTTAGCAATTGCCAGCTTGGCTGGGGTTTCTTGCCCGCGACGATAAACATCAGAAGATTCCACCAGGGTGGAAGATAGCGCGGTGGCTAACCCGCGGCTTTTGCGCAACAGTCCGCGGTCTTCAAGCTCATCTAGGTCGCGGTGCACTGTCATTAGTGAAGTGCCAAATTTTTCGGCTAGAGCTTCAATTCGAACAGAACCTTCGGTGAGCACGGCGTCGGCGATGGCACGTTGACGCGCTTGCTGTTTTGAAACATAAGGCTCTGCGCCGTTGTTTTGGTCCATCTAATTCACCTGCTTCCCTGGGTCTGCTAAATCTTAACATTGATTATGTTATAAAAACTATAGAAACTTGTAACGAACTTCACATTTCGATAACACGAGAGGCAGCAATGAAAAAGTCGGGCATCTTGAACCCAGAGTTAGCAAAACAAATTGCAATGCTCGGACACTTTGACAAAATCTGCATTGCTGATGCCGGCCTGCCAATTCCTGCCGATGTTCTACGAATAGATTTAGCGCTCACAAAAGGTGTCCCGCTGCTAAAGCAAGTGCTCGAGGCGCTGCAGCTTGAAGTTGAAGTTCAAGAAGTAATTGTGGCTAAAGAAACTGATACCAAGAATGCGCCGCTTTCTGCGCTGGTTGCCAAATTATTTCCAACAGCAAAGCAGACCCGCATAACTCACGAGAAGTTTAAGCAGCAAGTTTCAGAGTGCCGCGTTGTTATTCGCACCGGGGAATTCACACCTTACGCAAATGTGATTCTGGTTAGTGGAGTGCCGTTCTAGTTTTTGAAACTAGTTCTTAGGCGCTTGCGCACCAAAATGCTGAACAGCTTTTGCTCCGGCCTTTAGTCCGGCTGCGACTGCATTAGTTAGATCATTCCCATTACTGAAAGCGGCCGCTAACGCACCGACAAATGCATCACCCGCACCCGTGGTATCAACTACAACAACTTTTTCGCTTGGCAAATGCGTTGCCTCTGAAGAGTTTCCTTGGGCAAACACAGCACCATCTGCACCCAGCGTGATCACAGCAGACTTTGCCATTGCGGCAAGTTCAACTACTAGCGCCTTAGCGTCATCAATAGACACAATTGATTTTCCGGTTAATACTTCAGCCTCGTTTTCATTCACGATAATTGGATCGCAGTTGGCCAACAAGTCGCTGCTAATTTTTTCGGCAGGAGCAAGATTCAAAATAAATCTGCCACCCATTTTTTGGGCGCTTGCTGCAGCCTGACTAACGGCCGAAAGAGGCAGCTCTAATTGCGCCAACACAACTGGGTTTTCTTCACCAAACTGGGCAATTTTTTCTTCAACCTCTTGCGCACTTACTTCGGCATTGGCACCGGCCGTGACAACGATCAGGTTTTCTCCGGTATCTTCAACAAAAATAAATGCGGTACCTGTTGCTCCTGACTTTTGTGCGATTGCCTGAGTGTGCACGCCAGCTTCTTTTAGTGAGTGCATTGCATTTAACCCGTGGTCATCAAGACCTACAGCACCAATCATGATTGCTTCGGCTCCATTGCCAACCACAGAAATGGCCTGGTTGCCGCCTTTACCGCCCGGCAAAAACAGCGGTTCGGCTCCATGGATTGTTTCGCCGCGCCTTGGCAGTTCTGAAACTCGTACCGTGCAGTCAACATTGATTGAACCAACTACTATTACTTTGCGTTGCGGTGTCATGAATTATCCCTTAGGTTTACATCAAACTTTCGTTTGAGTAATTGTAGACATAGGAGTCAAACAGTGAAGGCAGCATTCTTAACTGAACCGGGCAAAATTGAATTGCGCGATATCAGCGTTCCAGTGCCTGAAGATGATCAAGTACTCGTAAGGGTTGAAGCTGTTGGAGTCTGCGGCAGCGATGTGCACTTTTATGCCCATGGAAATATCGGCACAATGATTATGAGTGAACCTTTTGTGCTTGGGCACGAACTCTCTGGTGTAATCACTGCCGTTGGCGGAAAAGTAGATGCTGCTCGCGTGGGAAACCGCGTGGCTATTGAACCGCAGCGCCCTTGCCGCACCTGCAATGAATGCCGTCACGGTAGGTACAATCTTTGCCCAAACATTATTTTTTACGCGGTGCCTCATGTGAATGGAGCATTCACTGAATATGTAACTATTCAAAATGATTTTGCTTTTGATTTGCCAGACAATGTTAGCTTCGAAGCGGGTGCCCTTTTAGAACCACTTTCTGTTGCAATCTGGAGCTGCCAGCGTGCTCAGATATCTGTTGGCTCGCGTGTGTTGATTGCTGGCGCTGGGCCTATCGGTGTGATCATGGCACAAACAGCCAAAGCTTTTGGTGCCAGTGAAGTTATCATCACAGACATGGTTGAAGCTCGCCGTGAGTTTGCACTGAATTATGGCGCAACCCGTGCAATAGACCCAAGCAAAGAATCTGTGCACGGCCTAGATGTTGATGCATTCATTGATGCAACCGGGGTGAGTCGAGCTGTATACGACGGCATAAAAGCAATTGGGCCTAATGGTCGAGCAATTTTGGTTGGAATGGGGGATGACGACGTTCTTCTTCCGGTTGATTACATTCAGGCTCGCGAAATTTGGGTCACAGGTATTTTTAGATACACAAACACCTGGCCTACTGCAATTGAATTAGTAGCAACTGGAAAAGTTAACTTAGACGCCTTGGTAACTCACCGTTTTAATTTGAATCAAGTTGAAGAAGCGTTGCTTGCGCCAAAACTTCCGGGAGCAATGAAACCAGTTGTGCTTCCAAACAGCTAATTAGTAATGGCTCCTAAACGCACGCTTCACCGGATACTCAAGGTATTCGGCAGCAAATTCTAAATTCGGCGAGCGCCAGGCAAAATCGCGAGCCACCTTGGCAAGGGCCGCCCAAAAGAATACGTTCAATAAATCCACCCCGATGTGAGTCATGCTGTCACCCGGTAGTGCTTTACCAATCATTCGGCGAAGCAGGGTTGGCACATCGCTTAGGCCGTATCGGTGTAATGCAGCCCGCACCTCAAACTCCAGCTCACGCGCACGCCTTGGATTCCAAAGCGGGTTGCCACCAGAGCCATCGCCCATGCGGCCATACTCGTCTGTTGGTAGGTGCAGCAAAATGTGGGCAACCATTGCGTGGCTGTATCGGGCGCCATCTAGCTGGTCAAAGATCTCGGCAAAGTTGTCTATCTCGTAGCCGCACTTACGTAAGTCAAGGACATCGGGGTAATAGGGGAACTTATAGAAAGGTATGTGCTTGATTTCAGGCTGGCCCTTGCGCACGCGCACCTTGGTGCTGGTATCACCCTCGGCAACGCCCCAGTTTAGGGTTGCCTCGTCAGGCTCCCCCGCCTTCCAGTCGTTGCTCATGCCATCAATTATCGGCCAAGACTCTTCTAACTATCTCGTCGGCTGGTAAATAAATGTCATAGACCTTGCCCGGTTCGTCTGCGCCCAGGGGCTCTAAGGTCTCAAGCTGACTAGCCAACATTGTTTCTTTCATGAAGTGGCCTTCGCGAGATTTCATGCGGCTAGCTAGTAATTCGGGGGTGCCGTGCAGGTGCACGAACATGGTTCCTGGGGCCGCAGCCAGAATTCGTTCCCTATATATGCGTTTCAATGCGCTGCATGCAACCACGGTGCCGGTTGGCTTCACCAGTTCGAAAACATCTACCGGGTTTGGGCCCCCGGCAAGTGCAGCGCCAACCAGGTCAAGCCAGGGCCAACGGTCTTCATCATTCAGCGGGGTACCGGAGGCCATCTTGTCTTTATTGGCCTTTGGGTGCAGATCGTCACCATCAATGAATCTGGCACCAAGGTCTTCAGCCAGCAATGCCCCAACGGTTGATTTTCCACAACCAGAGACGCCCATAACGACTATGCGGGTAGCTATCACGGGCGCCTCTGATTCATATCCAATGGAGAGTGTTCGGTTTACCAGTCGTGCATGGTGCCATCAACCTTAAGGCGGTTGACAGGCAAGTATGCCGGCTCGTACTCGAACTGTGAAGCGAGCTTCTCATCATAAGAAACTCCCAGACCTGGTGAAGTGCCAGGGCGGATTAGGCCATCAGAGAATGTGTATTCCGGTTGGAACACATCATTCGTGTCTGATGAGTGCTGCATGTATTCACTGATGCCGTAGTTGTGAATTGCCATGCCAAGGTGAAGCGATGCCGCGTGGCCAATTGGCGAAACGTCAGTTGGGCCGTGAACACCAGACTTGATCTGATACACCGCTGCGTAATCAAATATCTTCTTTAGCGGGGTAATACCGCCACCGTGGCTAACCGGAGAGCGCACGTAGTCAATCAACTGTTCTTCAAACAAATCTTTGTAGTCATAGATTGTGTTGAAGATTTCACCAACAGCAAGTGGTGTTGTGGTGTGCTGACGAATTAGACGGAACGCATCGGTGTTTTCTGCAGGGGTTAGATCTTCAAGCCAGAACAAGTCGTAAGGCTCAAGTGACTTACCCAAACGAGCTGCCTGAATTGGAGTTAAACGGTGGTGACCATCGTGCAATAGCGGAAGGTCTGGGCCAAACTCATTTCGCACGGCTTCAAACACCGATGGAATGTAGTTCAGGTAAGCGCGTGTGTCCCACTCCTCTTCAACCGGAACAGTTGAACGACGAGCCGGCTCGTAATCGTAGCGAGCCGATGATGCGCCCTTTCCGCTACCTGCACCAGCTGATGCATTTGCAGAAGATGCAACACCGTAAACAGAATTCAAACCAGGCACACCGGTTTGTACGCGGATAGCCTTGTAACCCTTTTCTTGGTGCTCACGAATTGAATCAAAGATCTCGTTGAACTCGCGGCCAGATGCGTGACCATATGCCAAGCAACCTTCGCGACTTGCACCACCAAGAAGCTGATACAGCGGCATGTTCGCAGCCTTAGCCTTGATGTCCCACAGCGCCATGTCAATTGCAGCAATTGCAGTCATGGTGATTGGGCCACGGCGCCAATATGAACCGCGGTAGAAGTACTGCCAGGTGTCTTCAATGTTGTGTGCATCGCGGCCAATCAACATTGGTGCAAGGTGATCGCGAAGGTATGCGGCTACAGCTAGTTCGCGGCCGTTTACCGTTGCATCGCCAAGACCAACTAGCCCGTCATCGGTTGTGATGCGCAGGGTTACAAAGTTACGCCCAGGTGAGTGAACAAATACTTCTGCTTTTGCAATTTTCATGGGTTTGCTTTCTCTTGTTCTTTTTAAGCTTTAGTTCTTTGGCTTGCGGTTGCCCAGTTTTATCCAGCGGCCACGAAGGGTGTGGGCTGCTGCCTTTGGCTGGCGATCTCGAGTGAAGGCACCTTTCTTGTTGCCTAATACTCTGATGATGCCCG